>Ga0116128_1000547_pt1 | contig 19558 bp, 19 predicted proteins | sample June2015DPH_16_1_3_FD_88974 | JGI IMG/M metagenome (GOLD analysis project Ga0116128, IMG submission 88974) | Peatland microbial communities from SPRUCE experiment site at the Marcell Experimental Forest, Minnesota, USA - June2015DPH_16_150 | ecosystem: Environmental > Terrestrial > Soil >... | reverse complement strand
TCACATTATCAAGAAAGGGAAATCTGTCGGAATGACCTTTTCGCGTCGCACGTTTATGCGATTTTCCCTGGGATCAGCGATCTCATTGACGGCCGAACGACTGCTGGCGCAAGGGATGGGGGGCCGCGTGGCCAAGCCCCTGGCCCGGCAGGCCCCTTCGGGTCGCCCCTTCAACGCGCACTTCGTTGATGTGGGGGCCGCTGCCGGGCTGACTGCACCGACCATATACGGTGGCGAGGAGAACAACAAATACATCCTGGAATCTGACGGCTGTGGCTGTGCGTTCATTGACTACGACAACGACGGTTGGATGGACATCTTTTTGATCTCGGGCACTCGCCTTGAGGGCGCTCCCCCCGGCGCCACGAACCGGCTGTACAAGAACAATCGTGACGGAACATTCACGGACGTAACGGAGAAGGCGGGACTGCATGCCGTCGGTTGGGGTGACGGTGTATGCATCGCGGATTACAACAACGATGGCTTCGATGATATTTTTTGCACTCGCTTCGGACAAAACATTCTTTACCGCAACGATGGTGACGGCACTTTCACCGATGTGACGAAGGCTGCTGGGCTGTTGAACGACGAACCGCGGTGGGGTGCGGGGTGCGCCTTCCTGGATTACAACCGTGATGGGCACCTGGACTTGTTTGTCTCTAATTACGTGCGTTTCTCGTTTGCACATGCGCCGGTTCCCGGAGCCAGTTCGAATTGCAATTTTAAGGGCATTCCCGTGGAGTGCGGTCCACGCGGGCTTCCCATGGGACGGCATTTGCTCTACAGAAACAACGGCGACGGGACGTTTACCGACGTCAGCAAGCAGGCAGGCATCGCGAAGACTCCGCCATGCTATGGCATGACCGTGGTGGCGGCGGATTTGGACGAAGACGGATGGCCGGATATTTACGTCGCTTGCGATTCCACTCCCAGCTTGCTCTTCATGAACAACCATGACGGAACATTCCGCGAAGAAGGAGTATTGCGGGGGGTAGCCCTCAGTGACGATGGAGAAGAACAGGCGGGCATGGGGGTGGGGATTGGCGATTACGATCTCGACGGGCATCTAGATCTCTTCAAGACGCACTTCACAGACGATTCCTGCATTCTTTACCACAACGACGGCAAGGGGAATTTCGACGATGTCACCCGGCAGTCTCATATTGGGGTATAGACGCGCTATGTTTGCTGGGGTACTGGAATCTTCGATCTCGACAATGATGGATATCCGGATATCTTTATCGTTACCGGAAACGTTTACCCGGAAGTGGAACGAACCCTCCCGCAATATCCGTACAAGACACCGCGCGCGGTGTTTCGCAATCTCGGCAATAACTCCTTCGAGGAACTGGTCGAAGCTGCCGGCCCCGGCGTTGCTGCGGCGCACTCCAGCCGCGGATGCGCGTTTGGGGATTTCGATAATGACGGTGACATTGACATTCTTATCATAAACATGAACGAGCCCCCTTCCTTGTTGCGCAATGACATCCAAGGAAAACAGAATTGGATTAAGGTGAAACTCGAGGGTGTGAAGTCCAATCGGAGCGCGATCGGAGCTCGGGTTCTCGCCCGTTATGGCGGGAAAACACAGGCTCAAAGCTTGGTAAGTCAAAGCAGTTTCTACTCCTGCAACGATCCCCGCCTGCACTTCGGCCTCGGAGGCCACACTTCGGTGGACCTGGAAGTGCGCTGGCCCAACGGCCTTGTTGAATCCTTCAAGCACGTCCCAGTCAATCAGTTGATCACGCTGAGAGAGGGAGTAGGGCGGGTGGCGAACCGCGGCTGGGCAAAGACGTGAGCTGAGAAGCCTGGCTGGTCCAGGCAGTCTAGCCAGCGCATAACCTGAAAGCACTAGAAAAAGCTAGGGAAGTCTAGGTACATCGTATTCCCCTGAGTCGTTGAGGTGATAATCCAGGAGGACCGGTCGAAGCAAGCAGAGTTCGAGCGGCGACGGGGGAGCGAGCCGCTCGATAATTTGCAAAGGGCTGAGATTTTCGTTGCGGGAGTTGGGTCGTACGAGGTTGAAGTAGAGCTGGTAGGTGTGGGCGTTGGCCAGGAAGTCTCCCCGGCTGGCAAAGTCTTCGATGTCGAAAAACTCGTCTTCTTCAAGGCGGTGTACGGTTTCCACATCGCTCTGGTAGGTGTGCGCGGCGGGCGGGATGCGCACGTGCTTGCTGTCGCCGAGCACTTTGGAAAAGTTGCCTTTGAACTCCCCGCCCTTGTCAATTTGCCAGACCAGATCGCGCAACGAGATGCCGTAGCGATTCAGATGCTGCTGAATGCGTGAAGGACCCCGAGTTCACGCGCCAGGCGATCCAACTGCTTCTCGATGCGCGCGCCGAAAAGTGCGACCACGTCTGGTGGAGTTCGGAGAAAACCGGCATGTACTCTACCGGCGCCAGTGCCAGCGTGGAGATCACGAGGCTGGCCGTTCAGGCGCTGCTCAAGTGGCGCCAGGCTCCGGAGACTACCAGCAAAGCCCTGAGAGAAAGCGCGGAGCTGGCCAAACGGCTGATGGAGCAGAGTTGCGCGAAACAAAACATCCAGCGCGGGCAACTCAGGCTGCATGCCGATCGCGGCACGTCGATGAGTTCCAAGCCAGTAGCGTTCTTACTGGCCGACTTGGGTGTTACCAAAACGCACAGCCGTCCGCACGTATGGAACGACAATGCCTATTCCGAGAGTCAGTTCCGCACCCTGAAGTATCGGCCGGAGTTCCCGGACCGTTTCGGGTGCATTCGAGACAGCCGTGCTTTTTCGCAGGGATTTTTCCGCTGGTACGACGAAGAACACCGCCATTCCGGCCTGGGCTTGCTCACGCCAGCCATGGTTCACTACAACCAAACCGCGCTCATCCTCGAACAGCGGCAAACCGTTCTCGACGCCGCCTATCGCGTCCACCCCGAACGCTTCGTCCGCCAAGCTCCCAAACCAACAGCGGTTCCATCCGAGGTCCGGATCAACAAACCGCTCAACACAAATGAAAATACTCACTAAATTCCATGACCACTGGTCTCAAACTCGTTGACACGCGCCGCGTATTTGATCATTCTGAGCTGAGTGCAAGGTCGAGAAAGAGCACTTGCAACCAAATTAGTGGGGGGATAGATATGATCACCAAGAGTGGTCGTTTCGCGATCGTCTTCGCAACGGTATTGTTGTTGTCATCGGCAGCCTTTGCGCGGCCACGCTGGACCGAACAGGAGGCCAATAGCTGGTACCAGCAACAGCCGTGGCTGGTCGGCAGCAACTTCATCCCGAAGGACGCAATTAACGAACTTGAGATGTGGCAGGCTGACTCTTTTGATCCACAGGAGATCGATAAGGAATTGGGATTGGCTGAAGCGCTTGGGATGAACACGATGAGGGTATTCCTGCATGACTTGCTTTGGCAGCAGGATCCTGAAGGCTTTAAGGCGCGTCTCGACCAGTTCCTCTCCATTGCATCAAAGCACCACATTCGCCCAATGCTCGTGTTGTTCGATTCCTGCTGGGATCCAAATCCCAAACTGGGACCGCAGCGTCCTCCTATCCCCGGAGTACACAATTCGGGATGGGTGCAGAGCCCAGGCGCCTCGGCATTGCAGGACCCTTCCCAGTATCCGCGTCTCCAGGCGTATGTCTCAGGAGTCGTCGGGGCGTTTGCACGTGACCAGCGGGTTCTCGCCTGGGACGTATGGAATGAGCCCGGCAACAGAATCGGTACTGATAAGCAGGATTCCAAAAATAAAAAGGAAACAGTTGCGATATTGCTTCCGCAGGTGTTCGAGTGGGCTCGTTCAGCAAACCCTTCGCAACCTCTCACCAGCGGCCTGTGGGATGGTCATGCATCGGAATGGGGTGACTCCACGAAGTGGAGTTCCGTGGAACGCACGCAGATTGAACAATCGGACGTGATCTCCTTTCACAATTATGAGTGGCCAGAACAGTTCGAAGCCGACATCATTGCGCTCCAAAAGCTCAAACGCCCAATCCTTTGCACCGAATATATGGCACGCGCAGTCGGAAGCACTTTCGACACAATCCTTCCCCTAGCGAAGAAGTATCACGTAGCCGCGATTAATTGGGGGTTAGTGGTCGGGAAGACGCAAACCAACCTGCCGTGGGAGTCTTGGCAACATCCATACATTGAGGATCAGCCGCCCATCTGGTTTCACGACATTTTCTATCCCGATGGCCACCCCTATCGCGAACGTGAGGTTCAACTAATACGTGATCTCACCGGAAAACCATAGCTTTACGTAAGCTGGGGGTTTCACACCGCGTATTTTCACGCCACGCAGCAGGCGTTTCTGGAAGCGCACGAGCGGGCTTTTCATTATTTCGGCGGAATGTTCCGGCTGCTGCGCTACGACAACCTGAAGAGCGCGGTGAAGAAGATTCTGCGTGGACATCAGCGGGAAGAGACCGACCGGCTGATCGCCTTTCGTTCGCACTGGGGATTCCAGGCGGAGTTCTGCAACCCGGCGGGCGGCAACGAGAAAGGCGGCGTGGAAGGCGAGGTCGGCTACTTCCGGCGCAACCACGAGGTGCCGGTGCTTAAAGTGAAAGACTTGGCCGCGTTGAATGAATATTTGCGCGCGTGCCTGTGAAATAAGGGGAAAAGATTCAAGCACAAACGGTACTGAGCCAATCCAGCTACATATCCAGCAACGATCCCAGATTGCACTTCGGTTAGGGAGCCGATGCGGTTGCCGACGTCGATATTCACTGGCCGAACGGATTCGAGGAGAAGCTGAAGAATATTCAGACGGATCATCTGATAACGGTGCAAGAAGGTGCGGGTATCGTGCCGAGCAAAGGATGGCGCAAGCGGTAGTCGGACATTCTGGACTTAGGGCGATGCGGGACTAGCAGCACTGCTCATCTTCAAGCGAAGTTGAGGCGTCATTCTGGCGGTGCAATTTAGCTGACTGTTGCATAGCTTGTGCCGAAGCCGCACGATCCCCCGCCTGAAAGTACAGCCGGCCGAGACGATAGTGGTAGCTTCCGTCGACATCACCCGGCAAAGCTTGTTTGATCTCCGAGATCGCTCGCGCAAGTTCGCCTCGGTCGGCATAAACCTTGCTCAAACTGGCATGAACATGGGGCAGTTCTTCTGGTGCCGCGTGAAGGCCCTTCAGAAGCAACGGTAATGCTTCAGCGAACTGCTGGCGACTGACAAGTATCTCGCCCATTAGGTAGTTCGCCTCCGGATCGCTTGGGTTGGCATTGAGAACGTATTGCAATTCATGCTCGGTGCCTTCGCGATTGTCATCGGAGTAGAGGTCCCGCGCAAGTCCCATGTGAGCGGCCAGGAACTCGGGCTTCAAAGCAATCGCTTTGCGGTATTCGGCGGCACCTTCAGAGAAATCGCCCTTGCCGCGAAGCATGTCACCCGATAACACATGAAGCGAAGCTGAATCCGGGTTGATGTCGGTCGCTTTAGTGAGGGCTGCTAGTCCTAAACGCCCCACAGACTCGATGCGCCAGTAGAGTGCTTAGGGATCGTCGGGATGCGCCTTTAATAACAGGTCGGTCGCATTCACGACCAGATCGTCACGGCCTACGTAGTAGGAGCAGCGCGATAGAAGACGAAGCTGTTGAGGGATTAGCGGTGAAGACGCGGCAGTCAGAGCAGCGCTACAGGCCGAGTACTGACCCTTGTTCAAGTAGCTGCCCGCCAACTTCGGTAAAGCTGGCGGCAGATCATCAGGTCCGTGCTATGCGATGATCTCGCTCCCCCTCTGAGGATTCCAATCCAGGTGGAATTGCAGGGCCGCATCGTCAGGTTTCGCGTCTCGAAGATAGGCGAAGCCCAGAAGCGAGTGGGCACAGGGAGCCGCCGTCGCAGTTTGCAACTGCAGTTCGATCTGTTTCTTCTGACCGGCCGACAATGGGATGGGGTCCGTGACGCACTTGCCGAAGCCCGCTTTTTCCACCGTTACCGTGTATATTCCTTCATGACGAACGATAAGGCTGAACTTTCCTCCTGCATCCGTTTTCGTTTCCAGTTTGTGTCCCCCGCTTTTCTCCTCAAGGATCACGGAAGCTCCCGTCACTGGTTCACCTGCGGAGTTCCGAACCGTGCCCTCAACGGTAATCGCATCCAGTTGCGATGGGGAAGGGGTTTGCGCCACTGTCGGAGCCACAGCCAAACCAGCCAATGAAGCGGCCCACAAAAGGAGAAACAGGGCACAACGATTCACTCGATTTTGAAAGGGGGAGCGCATCATACAGAAGCAATTCATTCTGGAGACTGAATTCCCTTCTCTACAGCCGCTGTCACAGTTCGTTTCCAGGCCAAACTGCATTCTATTCCCCGGAATCACTGCCCGCAACGCTTCACGGTCTGCGATCTGGATTTGTTCTGAAATCCGAAGTTAATCAATTGCAAGCGAGTGCATCTTATTTTGCTTCAATCGGTTCTCGCAAGAGAATCCAACTTCGTCGAAGTTGGGCTTTCCCACATCATCCACCAACCAAAATTTGTCATTCCGACCAGAGGGACGGCGCCTTTGGCCGTCCCGGAGCGGAGGAAACCCTCTGCAACGTCGGATTTCAGGTTTATTCTGCCTTCGTCCTGTCAGGCGATATTCCGTGCAGTGGCTGGATCGCTATCCGGGGTACCAGATGTGCCGGGGGTCGGCTGCATCCCGCTGGTAACTCCAGGCTTCCTCAATCAGGCGCTTGAGATCATAGCGAGGCCGCCAACCCAGGAGAAATTTCGCTTTGGTGTTGTCCAACCAAGTCGAATAGTAAGGAGTTTTAATCTCCACACAAGGAAGTCCTCGTGTTTGCCGCAGGTAATCGGCCACCTGCTGGTAATCCACCGGTTCATCCATGCAAATGTTGAAGGTCTGCTGACGCGCCTTGGGATGGTCTAGCGTTTTCAGGATGGCATCCACAAGATCGCTGACGTGAACGAAATTGCGTTTGACGGGATGGCCGTCAGGATCAAGCATCAAGGGCACCGCGCCGCTTTTGCAATAAGCATCGGCCCGCTCGGGTCCGACCAGGTCTCGCCAGCGCGGTCCGCCAAAGGCATCCTCGCCAAAAGAGAGCGTGTATTTGAAATCATCTTTTTCCATGATCCAGGGCGCACGCAGGCAGCATCCATTGAGGCCGTATTGGATGAAATATTGTTCCAGCATCACCTCTTCGAGAACCTTCGAGAGTGCGTAGCAGCCGGGGTAGGCGCTGTGCTTCTGCTCTTCGGCGACGGGAACGGGATGCGGGTAGAAAAAATGGCCGACGGCGCAATCGCCGCCGAGCAGGATGAACTGCTCGAATGACGGACCAATCCTGCACTCTTCGAGGAGCCAGAAAAGACCCTTCACGCTAACGTCGATAACGTCGTCCGGAGTTTCCTTGCAGGTAGCGCAGTGCAGCACATGAGTGACAGCGTCCAGCGCTTTGCGCGCGACACCACGATCGCAAATGCTGCCCTGGGCAACCTCGAGGCGCGCGTGCGGTGGCAGAAGCCTGTTGTGGCACAACGCGCGGATCTTCACGCCGGGCAGTTCGTCCGACTGAAGAACGCGCTCGATAAAATGGCGGCCGACTTTGCCGGTCGCTCCGGTGACCAGGATTTTCCTCATGCGCCCGCCATTTCCGCCGGCTCTTGTATTTTTGTGGAGCGAAAGCCCGTCGTCGCGGAACCAGCCTACCAGGTTCAACGGGCGAGTCTCTACGGACCGGCATCACACGTCGCACAGATCGACGGCTTGCCTCAGGGACATAAGCGGGTCGCGCGCAGGCACGAATTCGTGAGCCACATAGCCCTGGAAGTTGCTTGCCAGGATGCCGCGCATCACGCCGTCCCACTGCACTTCCTGCGTATTGTCCAGTTCGTGCCTTCCGGGAACGCCGCCAGTGTGGAAGTGGCCCAGCCACTGGATGTTTTGCTGGATGGTGCGTATCAAGTCTCCCTCCATGATCTGCATGTGATAAATGTCATAGAGCAGCTTCACGCGCGGCGAGTTCACCGCCTCCACCACGCGCACTCCCCATGAAGTGTGGTCGCACATATAGTCCTTGTGGTCCACCTTGCTATTCAGAAGTTCCATGCAGATCGTCACGCCATGATCTTCGGCAATTTTCTTGACGCGGTTGAGTCCCGCAATCGTATTCTTGGCGCCTTCGTCGTCGGACATTCCCTTGCGGGTGCCGGAAAATGTGATTACGTTCGGCACGCCAGCCTTGGCCGCCAGGGGGATATACTTGCGAAAAGACTCTTCAATTGCGGCGTGATTCTCCAAGCGATTCAGGGCATTCCCAATCTCGCCGCCTCCTGCGTAACCCATGCTGCAAACAAGCCCATAACGCCGAGGCACTTCAAATTCCTCCGGACTAAGGAGGTCAATAGCCTTCAATCCCATCTGGGCCGCTTTGGCGCAGAGTTCGTCCAGAGGAATCTGCTGGTAGCACCATCGGCAAACCGATTGTTTGATGCGTCCTTTGCGCGGGACAGGAATGCCCTGTTCGGCAAATAGGGGGGATACGACTGAAGCCATAGCTACACCAGAAAGAGAGATTTTGAGCATTTCGCGTCGCGATACGTTTTTCATGGAGATGGAGTGCACCTTTCTAAATTTGGCATCGCCCAATAAGTTCCGCAGAGGCAAACTCGCCTCTCACTTACTTTTTCCTCAGGAATATGACGGACGCCGTATAAGATACCACGCCAGCATCGGGTGGCGAGGAGAAGCGACTCCGCAACTATGGAACGGACGCCGCCAGGTCCGAGCAAGCGGGCCAGGGTAGCAATGAAGTGGATGAAAAGAACGACCAGATTGTGCATCGCAGGATCGTAGCAGGACGGGGAACCCTGAAGAATCATGGGAGAAATAATAATTCGCCAGCCACACGCGGCAGCGTTTCTTTCAATGGCTGATTGTTGGTGTAGGAACATCAATCCAGCCTCGCGTCTGATGGCTTTGGAGCGCGGCGTCGAGGATGGTCAGTTGCCGCAGTCCATCGACAAACTGCGGATACTCGGTGGCGCCTCCCGGCGCGCTGATCGTGGCATAGAAGCGGCGGAAGACCTGCTTGAATGTATCGTCGTAGCCTTCGCTGTGGCCGCCGGGAAGATCGGCGTAGCTGCGCGCCGCAGGTTTGAGCAGAGACGGATCTTTAAGGAAGATCTCATTGCCGGTATTGCGGTGGCCTACCCAAAGTTCGTCGGGACGCTCCTGGTCCCACGCAGCGGAAGATCTTGTGCCGTAGATCTCGATGCTGAGCCGGTTCTTGCGTCCGGCGGAGACCTGGCTGGCGGTGACGCTGCCGCGCGTGCGCACGCCCATGTGGAAAAGGACGGCGCCGAAGTCTTCCGTGGCCACGGCTGTTTCAATATAGTCTTCCGGGCCAAGCAGCTTATTGGCAAAAGTCTCGACCGAATGCTTCGGCTTCTTGCGCGTGGTGTGGAAGGTCTGGAGATCGGCACAGAGAGAGGTCAAACGCAATCCGGTGATGTGCTCGGCCATATCAAACCAGTGCGAGCCAATATCGGCCATGCAACGCGAAGGGCCGCCGACTCTGGCATCGACACGCCAGTTCCAGTCCGTGTCGTATAGCAGCCAGTCTTGAGAATACGTGCCCTGCACAACGAGGATTTCACCGAGGTCTCCAGCTTCGCATAGGCGGCGCATCTGCTGCACCATCGGGTAGTAACGCAAATTGTGACAGACGCAGTTGCGTAACCCGTGCCGGGCGGCGAGGGAGACGAGTTCTTCCGCCTCTTCTACGGTCGTGGCCAAGGGTTTTTCGCAGAGCACATGCTTGCCGGCCAGGAGCGATTCCTTGGCCATGGGAAAATGCATCGCGTTGGGCGTGCAGATGTGCACCACATCGATCGCCGGATCGCGCAGTAGTTCGCGGTAGTCGGTCGTAAGCGTAGGGACGGAGAAATTCGCGCCCAAGGGTCGTGCATCCTCCGTGGTTTCGGCTGCGATTGCAACCACCTCGACGGATTCTAGCCGCCGCACCGCTTCCCGATGCACGCGTCCCGTGAAGCCGGTTCCGAAAATTGCAGTCCTTATTGGTTTCATTGTGTTTTCCCTCCGCTCCGTGCTAGACCCACCAGGCAGCACCACGCTGCTCCCGGATCACAATGCCGTTGAGGAAGTTCGCCGCCTTGGTCAAGCCCTCTTCCGGAGAAAGCAGGCTGTCTTCGTGTTCGATGGAGAGCACGGAATCATAGCCGAACATGCGCAGCGTGGAGACAAACTCGGTCCACCACTCGGCACCGTGACCGTAGCCGCAGGTGCGGAAGATCCAGCCACGCTGGCGCTCTTCGGTGTACGGCTTGGTATCGAGCACACCGGTGCGCGGCAGATTGACGGGGTAAAGTTGGGTGTCTTTGGCATGGACGTGGAAGATGGCGCCTTCGAGTACTCGGATGGCGGCGATGGGATCGATGCTCTGCCAGAAGAGATGGCTCGGGTCCAAGTTGCACCCCACACTGGATCCGGCGATGGAGCGCAGCCTGAGCATCGTTTCCGGGCTATAGACTACGAACCCCGGATGCATCTCGATGGCAATCTTCACGCCGTGGTCGACGGCAAACTTCGCATGCTCGATCCAATATGGCGCGACTACTTCGCTCCACTGCCAGTCGAGCACCTTCAGGTAGTCGGGAGGCCAGGGACAGGTGACCCAGTTGGGGGCTGTGGCAGCGGGCGAGTCGCCGGGGCATCCGGAGAAATCGACTACCACGGGGATGCCCAGCTTTTCGGCGAGCAGAATGGTCTTGCGGCTCACTTGCCTGTCCTGCTGCGCGCGGGCCTTATCGGGATGCAGCGCGTTTCCGTGACAACTCAAGGCACTGACGGTGGCGCCGTGATCGGCCAGAACCCTTTGAAACTCGCCAAGGGCGGAGGCGTCTTCGAGCATCGAGATCTTGCAATGCGCATCGCCCGGATAGTTTCCCGTCCCGAGCTCTACGGTTTCGATGTTGAGTGACCTGAGTTTCGCAAGGACCGCAGGCAACGGAAGCTGCGACAGCAGGGGTGTGAAGACTCCAACGAGCATGGTGGCTTATTCCTCCTCGGGTATAACGCGGCACTCTATCTGGCTGTCGAGCCGCCGTTGATGAATAGTGTACACCCGCTGATGAGCGCCGCGGCGGGCGACGCGAGGAAAGCGACGGCGCATGCAAAGGCAAGTACGTTCATCTTTGATGTTTCCCCGTGACCACATCGGGACTCGCACCTTGCCATGTGATCAATCTTCCCGGGGCGGGGCGATTGTGGTGAAATTCGTGAGAATCTCCGCGATACAAAGTTTCCTCCCACCACAAGGGGCGGGACCCTGCATAACCCACCGCGGACACTTGAAACCCGCAGAGCCAGGCTTTGCGTCCAATAGCTTCGCGTTCGCACCCAAGCAGTCGAACGCGCCAACCGTTCGGGCTACTGCGGGCTACTGCAGGCGCTCATCCTTTGAGAGGCTCGTCTCGTTGAGCAGTGTTGACAACCGGAACGCGGCCAAGTGTCGCTGTGCCAAAACTGTGCCAGAATCCAACGTTTTCGATCCGTTCGAGTTACCTTTGAGCGAAAGGCAGATTCCCCGATTTGTTGGAGACGTTAGTAGTTAGAAGAAATGGACGGAGTTGTTGGAGTCGCGGGTGGTGCGCCCAAGGCAGGCGCGCCGCACGTCTCGCCTGAGACGGTGAGTCGAAACAAACCGAGACGAGACCATTTGGAGCATATGCTTCCAAAGCAGGCGTTCAGCATTCCGAATGGGCTACAACGGTCTGGGAAACCATCGTCCTCGAGAGGTTTGAAACCTCCCCGGAGAGCTAGAACTCTTTGAGCTCAAGGAATTACACGGTGCGGGTACCTCCTCCGTGTCTGGGCCGACTGGGCAATCGCAAACCCCACGGCGCAGGATTCCAGGCGCCGCTCAAGTCAGCAGCGTGAGTCTCACAGGCTTCTCCTCCGTCCAAGCCGCTCTTATGCGCTTTGCAGCACAACGTTAATCATTGGATACACACGACATTCAACTTGCGATGCAAGCCGTTCAACATTTGCTGGTTGGTTTTTGCTTCATAGGCAAATGCCTTGCAGCAGATCAGGCAGCTTGCACCATCCCGAGAGGAGTACAAAACACGTCCTGCGTCAGACGAGCGTGACCTCGACACCTGCAGCCCGCAAGGCGGTCAGTTCGTCCTGCGGGATTCGGCTGTCCGTGATGACTCCCTGGACCTTGGAGATGGGAATCACTGCGTAGAGACTCGATGTCGCGAACTTACTGGAATCACAGACGACGACTGTGCGGGCCGCGACTTCCGCCATTCTCCGCACAAGTGGCGCGCCAAGCAGATTCTGCGTGCAGAGACCGCGGCGTGAGTCTATGCCGTCCGTACCCATGAAGAAAATGTCGGCGCCCAATTGCGAGAATGCAAGCTCCGCAAGTGGACCGATCAGGGACCGCGAAGTCTTGCGCAGCATCCCTCCCGTCAGGAGGACGTCCACATCGCCACTGGCGAGTTCAGCAGCGATGCTGATGCTGTTTGTGATGACGGTGAGGTTCTTAAATCCCGCCAACTCGCGAGCGATGGCCGCGGTCGTGCTGCCAGATCCTAGAATGATCGACTGGCCGTTTTTCACCATGGCTGCGGCTGCCTGCGCGATGGCCACTTTCTCCTTGGGATGGTTCAGTGCACGCTCTGCCAAGTTGAAGTCAGTTTGCAACATGGCGCGCGCCGGCAGAACTCCGCCGTGCGTACGGAGTACCAGACCGCGCTTCTGCAGGAGGGCGAGGTCGCGGCGAATTGTTACTTCTGAAGTTCCGCTGCTGGCGGCAAGTTCGCGCACGAATGCGCGTCCATTGCGCTGGATGGAATCTAGGATGGCTTGTCTTCTCTCTTCGTTCAAAACTGACTTCTGAGCGTTCGACATGAATTTTCCCCAAGCGTGGGAATGCTATCCGTCCTTTGTACGGCGCGCTTCACCTGCAACTGCGGAAAGCGTAACATCTGTTTTACTGTTGACGCTTTCTTGCCAGGGAGAGTGCGCCGAGCAGCGGGTCCGTGAGCGTTGGCAGCACCTCGGCCGATGGCCAGAGAATGCCGAGCGCGTCGGCAAATTGCATGCGAATATGCTCACTGTTCTCAAACACGCCGCCCGCCATGGCGACACGCGCGGATCCGGTCATGGAGAGTCGCCCCAGAACAACCTGTGCCAGTTGCGCCAACTCCACGCTCGCTCGCCGCAGCACGAGTGATGCAACCTCGTCACCGTCGCGTTCCGCCTCAAGGACGAGAGGGTACAGACGGGCGCAGTCCGGCGCAGGGCAAGAATTGGCGGCCTTCACCAAGTCCTTTTGCGGGACCTGCCACTCCTGCAGAATCAGCGGAAGCAGAAGGGTCTTGTGCCCGCAATCGAGAGCACGCAATGTCAGGGAGACTGCCATACGTCCAATCCAGTATCCCGAACCTTCGTCGGAAATGGCAAAGCCGTGACCGCCGGCGCGGGCACTTTGGCCCTTCGCATTGCGGCCGAAAACGATCGACCCGGTCCCTACTTCGACCAACACTCCTGGTTCATCTCCGAAAGCCGCTTCAAAGGCAATGTGGTGATCGCCCACCACCTCAATCGATCCCGAGACCTCTTCCGAGATGAATTGTTTCAAAGTGCTCGTCACCTTCGAGGCGGAAATGCCAGCGCAGCCGATGCACGTATGAGCGATCTGATTGCGGGGAATCCGAGCGTTCTCACAGGTCTGCTGGATGGCTACCTGCAAGCCAAGGCGAGCTGCCTCAGCGCCTACCCGCACGATGTTACACCCGGGGTGGAGCGTCATGTCCCGAGTACGTTTGTGCTGTCGCCCGCCGTACTGCGTGTCATCGTACGGGCGCCCTTGATTCCGAGAAGACGCGTGATATTTCTATTTATTTCACTGCGGCGGGGGATGTAACCGGTGATGCCGCCAACCCGGAGCCGCGTTCCACGATACCGGGAATTGTAACCGGCATATGGCCCTGAACCGTAATCTCTCCGAATAAGGCACGTACCGCGCTAATCGCGGACGGTGTCGTGTTGGAGAATGTGCAAAGGTAAGTCTGCACCTCGGGAATCGCCGTCACAATATAGGGATTGCCGAAGGCAATCACTGCTGTCTTGGACTTTCCGGTGTTCACCAGTTTCGCGAGCAGATTCGCCAAGCCTTCGTCCAAACCAGCTGACCCGGCCTCCTGTCCGTTGGCTCGCACCGTGCGTCCACCGCTGGGGACGGCTTCAGCCAAGGCGATTACCCTGGTTGCCCGTTCAGCCGCTGCCAGGATCACGGGTTCCCGCACCGCTGAACTCTTTTCGTCCACGTCGAAGACATTGACACTAGGAAGTCGAGAACGGAATTGCTTCACAAACATCCGTCCACCTTCGGTGGAGCAAAGATCATCGGTGAGGACCACAACCACCGTGCTTGAATCGGTTTGTTCCGACTGTGCTTGAGCAGGAACTGGAGTGCTGGAGGGGACAGCAGTCGCCTTCAGTGGCAGAATCTCGTGGTTGTCGCGTACCAGCGTCAGCGCCCGATCAGCGATGCTTTGGGCCACGGTGATGTTTTCTGATTTGGCGATCTCCCTCGTGACCGCCTGGAGATCCACGTAGCGGTCCCGGTTAAGCCCAAGCGACGCCTTCATGCGGAGAATCTTTGCCACACTGTCATTGATGCGAGCCTCAGAGATCTCCCCGTTGCGAACCGCATTCAGCAGACCTTTGTAGGACGCTTCAATGTCGAGTGGAAGGATTACCATATCATCGCCCGCCTTCACTGCTTCCACTGCGGATTTCGCGGATATCTCCGCATTCGTTCCTGTAAAGAATTGCGTCAACGCGCCCATCCCCATTCCGTCGGTCACAACAACTCCACGAAATCCAAGCTGTTCTTTCAGCAAACCGGCCACAACCGCGGCGGAGATGCTCGCGGGACGATTGGGGTCCGGCTCAACGGCCGGTACGGCCACATGCGCCACCATCACCGAGTCTACTCCGGCTGCAATCGCGGCGCGGAAGGGAACCAATTCAACCCTGTCGAGGCGCTGGCGATCGCCGTTAACGCGAGCCAGTGCCAAGTGCGTATCGGTGTCTGTATCACCGTGTCCGGGAAAGTGCTTCACCGTGGTCAGCATTCCTTCGCTGTGCGCGCCCGCGATGTAGGCGTTCACGAATTCACTGACCTTCACCGGATCCTCCCCGAACGAGCGCGTATTTATGATCGGGTTTGCTGGATTCGAATTGACATCGGCTACGGGGAACCAGTTCCAATGGATACCAATGGCGCGAGCTTCGTGGGCGGTGATCTTGCCGAACTGAAATGCCGATTCCTTATCTCCCGTCGCCCCAAAAGCCATGGCGTGAGGAAACGCTGTGGTACCGTCAATGCGCATCGAGAGTCCACGTTCAAAGTCCCCCGCGATGATCAGCGGGTAAGAAGAATCCTGCTGCAACTGATTGGTGAGTGCCGCCGCTTCCAGGGGCTGATTTTTGAGAAGGAACGGGCCGTCGTTTACGGCCGTTAGTCCGAAGCCGCCGATGTGGTACTTCTCGATTGCATCGCGTAGCAGTTGGTAGTCGGGGCCATCAACATTCATGAATCGGATTGGCGCCCAAATCATCAGCATTTGGCCAATTTTCTCTTCCAGAGAAAGCTTGCGCAGGGTCCGCGCTACCCATTTCTCGCCGCTCTGGTCAAGCACCACCGGCCCGGTCTTGTGCGCGCTCTTTGTACGAGCCCGGGACTTGGGTCCCGCGGCCTGCAATACTGTGCCGCTAAGCGCCGTAAGGACCAGCAACAAACGCACTCCCTGTCTCCAATACGCTGTGTTCATGCTCCTCGCCTTCCCCGGATCAACTGCTGTGCCGCGCAGTGCCTTTGCCAATTAGTACAGAAGGTACTTCGCGCGGACCGTCTCAAACTGTTCGATGGCGTCACGCCAGCTCTCGGCAATGTTGCGCGGGTCCCCGCCCGTCGAGAGTGCCTGGAATGAGGGACCGTGATGTCGTTCTTTCCATTTGCTCCGAACTCGGGCAGGTATGCGGTCAAGGGATCGTTCAGCCGCACTTTCCCTTGTTCCACTAGTCTCATGACGGAGGTAGCGGTGGCAACGCATTTCGTGAGTGATGCAATATCAAATATCGTGTCGACCGTCATCGGTTCTCGGGCCGACTCAAGAGAACACATCCCATAAGCCTTGCGGAAAACTACCTGGCCACGATGTCCAACGAGGACGACACCTCCAGGGATAAGCCCCTTGGCGACGGCCTGCTCTATGATTTCATCCACTGCCGCGAAACGGCTTTGGACCGCCTGTTGCGCTGGCTGCTGGGCGGCAACCTGGGCCGGAGCACTGATGCAAAGCGCAAGAAGCACTGTTCCGGCCAGAGCCAACGACCGTCGATAGAAATTCGATTGAGAAGAAAGCATGACCTTTCCTCCGGGTTCTATTTTTGGCGCGATTCCAATGCCCGCCGCAGATTACCGTTTACCGCCTGCAACTGACGAAGGGCGCCCGCGCGAGTTGTGCCGGCCCTTAACATGACGATCGCCACCGGTACGCGCATCTCCGCCGCTTTCAGCGTTTCGAGTGCCAGTTCGCGGCTAACGCCCGCAATACTCTCCACAATGGAGATTCCGCGTTCCACCAACTTCTCGTTTTTCAGCTGCAGGTTTACCATCAGGTTGCCGTAGACGTATCCAATCCTGGTCATGGCTCCTGTCGTGAGCATGTTGCAGATCAACTTCTGAGCGGTCCCGGCCTTCAGCCGCGTCGAACCGGTCAATACTTCGGGTCCGACTTCCATCTCAATTGCGATATGCGCCGCGGCAGCCAGCGCCGATCCACGGTTGCACGCGAGAGCAATAGTGGCGCTGCCTTGTCGGCGAGCATAGTCCAGCGCTGCGAGCGTATACGGCGTTCTTCCGCTAGCGGCGATCCCCACGACCACGTCATTCGCGCCAGGAACCTTTACGGCCATGTCTTTCAATCCCAGTTCGGCGGAATCCTCGCTCGCTTCGGAGGCATGCGCCAGTGCGTGGTCGCCACCGGCGATTATGTACTGCACCTTTGACGGGTCCGTTCCAAATGTGGGAGGGCATTCCGAGGCATCCAAGGCCCCGATTCGTCCACTGGTTCCGCTTCCCACGTAAATCAATCGCCCGCCGGAGGACATGCGCTCCGCAATGATGTCGACCGCGCGGGCGACCGCCGGCAGGACCTCGCGAATGACGCCAATGACGGAAGCGTCCTGCTGGTTCATCAGCTTGACTAGGTCCAGCGAACTCATGGTGTCCAGCGCTGCGGACGCTTGGTTCTGTTGTTCTGTATGCAAATCCGTGCGACTCAAGAGAGCTCCTCACGTATCAATGGCCATGGTGTTCGCCGAATCCCGCAACCCTCCGCTTGCGGTGTACCCGACTCCGAAGCTTGTCAAACTACCGAGCGCCACGTACCAGGTGAACGGCACTTTTCTAAGCTGCCAGACGCCGATGTTCAGCGCGAATCCGCACAGCATCCCCAGTATCGCGCCCTTCTGGGTGGATCTAACGGCAAGCACTCCCAACGGTGATCCGTAAGCTACCGACGCGATCGATAATCCCATCTCCACGACCTTGCCGCCGCGGCGCGCAACAATTGCCAACAGAAATAGCAGTGGCCTCGTGCAACTGTCAGGATGCGCGACACAACTAGGTGCCGTTCTTCACTTGAGTTCGGACAGAGACCCGAATAAAAGTCAACGATGGAAGTGGAGGATAGCGAATTCAACGCGGCGCTCAGGTTGGACATGGCGGCAGCGAGGATCGCCGAGATCAGCAGTCCGCTGCTCCCGCGAGGCATCCGCGTGACGATAAATGTCGGAAAGATCGTGTCGGTTCGCGTGAAGGGAACATCTGGTGGAAACAATTTGTAAAACACGAACAGCATCGCGCTAATCTGCAGAAACAACCCGAACTGGAACAGCACGGCTGTGCCGCTGGAGAACACCGCCGGCTTGGACTGCCATTCGCTCTTGGCGGCGAGTAGGCGCTGCACGATGAGCTGATCGGTTCCGTGAGTTGCTGTGGTCAGAAACGCGCCACCAATGATCCCGGACCAGAAGGTGGTAGATGCTCGACACTCTAGACCAAACAACGCAGTTGATCGAACCGGTCCATACCTCGTTTTCCGAAAGAGAGCTGCGACTATGCTGTGTCTTCGAACTAGTGTTTTTGCTTGACATCCTGTGTTTAGCCAACTACCGTTTGTGGCTAAAGCAGTCAATATCGAACGTAGTAGAACAAATACGTAAACAATTCGCAAGGAAAAAAGCACTTAAATATTTGCAGGAGTCATTGGGCGCTGTTGAGTTCCTTGGGGAAGGGCAGCCATGTTTCATGCGGTATAGAGTAAGACTCAATCCGAACAGCCGGGCTTAGCGGATCGGGATGTGCTTCGAACGGCCCGGCGCATGAGCTCGGAGCTTAAGAGCTCCTAAAAAGGAAAGGACAGCATGGCGAGGATTTCACGACGAAGACTGCTAAAAGAATCGACGGGTTTGGCCGGAGTAGCTGCCCTGGGACTGCCGCTCGGGGGTTCTTGGGACGTAGCAGAACCGCCCAAGTCAGCAAAACTGAAGATCGTGGTGGTGGGGGGACACCCTGATGATCCTCAGGCAGGCTGTGGCGGCACCATGGCCCGCTACACCGATCTAGGGCACGAGGTTGTCGCCTTGTCTCTGACGCGAGGTGAATTGGCTTTCCCCGAAAAACCCCGAGAGGAGAACGCCGCGCTCTTTACCCGCGAGGCGGCGAAGTCATGCGAGATCCTGAAGGTACGCCCACTCTTTGCCAACCAGATTGATGCTCATACCGAGATTAACATCTCGCGATACGAGGAGTTTAGAAAGCTGCTGGAGGCGGAGCGGCCCGATCTGGTGTTCACGCATTGGCCGGTCGATTCGCACAGGGACCATCGGGCGGCCTCGCTGTTGGCCTATGACGCTTGGTTTGAGGATGGAAAGAAATTTGACCTCTACTATTACGAGGTCGAGTCGGGTGCGGAATCGCAAAGCTTTCTCCCCAACCTCTATGTAGATATCACTGCGACGGAAGACCGCAAGCGCGCCTCGTGTTACGCGTTTCCTGAAAGTGTCGGGCGCTGGGGCTGGTATGCAACTCACGAGCAGATGCAGCGATTTCGGGGGATTGAGGTGGGAGTGAAGTCAGCGGAGGCCTATTTCCACGTTCATGAGAGCGGCAGCCTGGCGCCGCCCGGAGTGTGATCTCGAGATGCGGCGGGCCGGCAGAGCAGCGCCGTTGCTCGGCCACCTTGTGATTCATGGGTCATCCTGTTCCTATCGAGAAGCGTGCAGGTTTTGTTGAAGCAGCAAACCGCTGTGCCCGCTCGGAGCACGAGACCCATTCCAGCCTGTTGCCGAATGCCTTTTGAATCCGCTCCATCAAAGCGCTGAGTGGTGATGTCTTTTTTTTCGTTGTTCGCAAAGTCCGGCAGGTAAGCCGCCACGGGATCGTTCAGCCGGACCTTGCCTTCCTGCACCAGCTTCATAACGGAAGTCGCCGTGGCGACGCACTTTGT
>Ga0116128_1000510_pt1 | contig 20436 bp, 23 predicted proteins | sample June2015DPH_16_1_3_FD_88974 | JGI IMG/M metagenome (GOLD analysis project Ga0116128, IMG submission 88974) | Peatland microbial communities from SPRUCE experiment site at the Marcell Experimental Forest, Minnesota, USA - June2015DPH_16_150 | ecosystem: Environmental > Terrestrial > Soil >... | reverse complement strand
GCGACGATGAGGAACGCCAACGTCGTGGCGATCCCGAACCGTCTCTTGGCAGGCTGAACCTCCAGATCTGCAGCCTGTGTCACGGTCTGACCTCGACGCGCAAGGGCGCGGGAAGCCCTCCGACATGGATCGTCAGCCACGTTCGCGTTTTCACGTCCGGCACGGGGACCAGCACGTACGACACGCGACCGGGTCGCACGTCCGCCGCTCCCAGCGCATCGAGGAACCCGCCGGCAGTCGCCGACCACGGGATCACCGAACGTCGGATGACGGTGAGCGCGATCCTCACGTGCGAGCCGCGTACGACACCTGCGTCGGCGACCGATGGATACGCGATTGCCGCGGTCTCCTGGTAGGGACGAGAGTCAATGCCCGCAGTCCTGCCCACCCAGCGCAGGAGGGGGCCGCTTGCGGTGCAGAGCACGACAACGAGGACGAGCACGACGCCCGCGGCTTTCAAGCTGTGTCCGTTCCACCTCGTCGCCGACCGGCCGTGGACCTGCGCGACCCGTTCGGGAGGCTCCGATTGCGCGCGGCCTGGTCCCTCCGCGGGATCTGGGCCAGGGCCATCCCCTGCGCGCTCGGGAAATGCCGACGGCACCCGCCCCGATATGTCGCCACCCATCATTTCGGCACCCTAGTGGGACCGACGCGAGCGAGCTGCGACAATTCCGTGCTCGACGACGTCGAGAAGTTCCTCTCGTGCCCGCTCCGGTGCATACCTCGCCAGACGTTCAGCTCCTTTCGCCCGTAGCTGAGTGGCGGTCTCTCCGCAGCACACCTCGCTGATGCCAGCGGCGATCGACTCGGGGTCGCGTGGGTCGACGTACACGGCCGCGTCTCCCGCGACCTCCTCCAGGGCGCTGTTCCGGCAGGACAGAACCGGGAGTCCGGCGGTAAACGCTTCCAGGATCGGGAGACCGAATCCTTCGTACAGCGAGGGGTAAACGAGCGCGAGGCCGGACGCGAGGATCGCGTTCTTCGTGTCCTCGTCGACGTATCCAGTCATGACGATTCTCTCGCTGATCCCGAGGTCGGCGATCAGGGGCGCGTAATACTCATAACCGTCCCCCATCAAGGCGAGGTGGACGCTCGGATCCCGTCGCGCCGCGATGGCGAAGCCAGCGAGAAGGTTCCCGACGTTCTTCCGCGGGTCGATGCCCCCGTTGTAAACGAGGTAGGACCTCCCGGCGAGGCCCTCCGGCAGGTTTCCCCCACGGGACGGGCGGGCGCCGCCGCCGAAGACCGGCGGGACGACGACGGCGTGTCGCCGGAAGTAGTGACGGATGTCGGCGGCCGCGGCATGCGAGTCCGTGATCAACACGTCGCTGCGCAGCATCGCCGCGGCGGTCCAGACGAGATACGGGATCGCGAATCCAGGGTCGCGCATCAGGTACATCGCCGGCAGGCGGAGCGGGATGACATCGTGGGTCGTGGAGAGCTTCCACGTCCTCGGAACCGGAAGCAGCGGCATCCCCACGCTGGCTGGGGCCCAGTACAGGTCGAACGCGTGACGGCGGAGGAACAGCGGAAGTTGCAGCTGTTCCCAGACGATATTGCGGCGGCTGCCGAAGCAGGCCCACTCAACTCCGGGGAACGAGCCCACGTACGGTCCCGACGGGAAGTTCGTGAGGAGCGTGACCGACGCCCCCTCGTCAGTCAGCACGCTGATCGCGTCGGCGAGGTACTTGCGGATTCCCATCCCGCGGCGTTGCACGTAACGGGCGTCGACGGCGATGTTCGCGCCCGCGAGGCGACGACGCGGGGCCGCGTCAGTGGCGGCGGCCATCGGCTGCCCGATCGTCAGAATCGGCCTGGTCACTAAGGGGCCTGTTCAGACACCACGCTGCCCAGGGGAGCGATCCGTCGTCGACCCCGGTGCCACATCGGAGGTCGGATCACTTCCCGGTGAAGCACTCCGCGATCGCCTTCTGGGAGAGCGGCTGAATCTCGGCCGCCGTGGCCGCGCCACTGCTCGGCTTCGTGAGGAGCGCTCCGTTCTGGTCATAGATCGCCGATCCCCAATAGTAGATACCGCCCATGTCGTGCGTCTTGAAAAAGCTGCAGGCCGCTGTGAACCAGGTCGCCTGGATCGACTGATTGAAAGGATTCGTGCTCAGCGGGAGTGTCCATTGGTACGGCTGCGAGTAGGCGCCGTCCTGCGGAAGGATTCCGACCTCGGAAATCGTCGCGACGGAGATGAGCGGGAACGGGTTGTCCGTCGCCAGAGCGTTGTCCCACCCGGCGACGATCTGGTCGGCCGTCGCCGTATCGGGTAGCCCCTGCAGTCCCCAGTACAGGTCGAAGCCGACGCTCGTACCCGGCCAATGGACCCCGGCGTTCTCCTTTGGCAGCCACGTCGCCGTGAACACGAGATCGCCCGTGTAGATCCGCCCGGCCCGGGCGATGATCGATTTCCAACCACTGAGCGGGGCCATGCTTTGGAGTTCCGTGGCGATTGCGAAGTGCTCAGCGTGATCTGCCTGGGCCATGACGAGATACGGTTTCATCGCGTGCCAGTAGTGAGCGAACCACACGTTCGGCTCCGTCGGGTCGATGACGCCGCGCCAGCCGCCCGCCGCCTCGAGGTTCGTCTCGTAGAGAAGAGGGCGGAGAAAGACCTGGAGACCGTCGGCGTGCGCGATGTCGATGAGCGGGGTGAGCTCCGACGTCGGTGGCGTCTGGTACTGACTGCCGCAGATGTCCTTGGCGTAGAAGGAATTCGATGTGAGCGAGTTCGTGTACATCGGGAAAGCGAGCGCGACGGAATTCGCGCCGAGCTTCTTGAAGGCCCGGAACTGACGACTCGCCCAAAGGGACCAATCCGCGGCCGACTCGCAGTTGTACGGGACGAACGTGTTTATTCCGAGCTGCTCCGTCGAAGAACTCCCCGAGGCGTTCGCCATCGCGCTCCCGCCGGCTGCAATGACAACGATGGCCGCGCTCGCGCCGACGCAAAGTGCCGCGACTCTTCCCTTCAAGCCGATCGACATTGCCCGCTCCCCGTCACGATCCTCGCCCCAGCGGGGCCCGCCCGCGCCGACGGCGAGAGCCAATTCACCACGCGGGGCAATCCTAACGCCGGCGATTCGGGGGCAAGCACGCCCGACATCCCTGGTCGCCGGTGCTATTGCCGTCCGGACTGGACGGGATCGGGCGGCGGGACCTTAATTTGTATACCGTCGGCGCGCCCCCGGCCGGAGGCCTCGTGACTGCTGCGTACCTGATCCTCGCCCACCGGGATCCCGCCATGTTCCACCGCCTTGTCGGCTCGCTTCCCCCGGATGCCCTCGTGTACGCCCACATCGATGCGCAATCTGATCTTGGACCGTTCTCGAGCTGCCCCCGCGATGTCTGCTTCCTTTCGGACCGGCTGAAGTTGAATTGGGGCTCCTGGACGATGGTCGAAGCGACGACACGCTTGCTTGAGGCTGCGCTCGGCGACGCGACCGTTTCGCGCTGCACCCTGCTCAGCGGCCAGTGCTACCCGATACTGGCACCGTCAGCGCTCGTGAGCTGGGAACTGGCGCCCGTCGATCGCCTGGAGCTCGTTCCGGCACCCAACGCCGAGACGCACAAGTACGCCTGGCGCTACGAACGCCGCTGGAGCGGATCGGGCTACGCCCGTCCCCACTCGCCCGCCGTCGTGGTCTCGAGCGCGCTTAACAGGCGGTTTGGCCGCCGGCTCGACCCGTTGACCCCGCTCGCCGGGAGGCGTCTCTTTGCCGGCACCGGGTGGTGGTCGTTCACCCGCCGGACGGCTGAGCACGCCGCCGAGGTCGCTCGGACCGATTCGGCGCTCACCCGCTATTTCTCGCACACCTACTGCCCCGACGAGGCGTTCTGGCAAACGGCCGTGGCGCAGTTCCTCGACCCCTCCTCGGTCGAATGCGAGCCCACCTACGCGAAATGGCTTGGCGGTTCGCACCCGGCTCCGCTCAGCCCGGAGGACCTGATCCGTGAGGCCAGGAGCGGGAGGTTCGCGTTCGCCAGGAAGTTCTCCAGCGACCAAACCGATCTGCTCGACCTGGTCGATCGGCTCCGCGCAGGGAAGGCGGCCTGACCTGCAGTTTGCGCCGGTCCCCCGACGAACAGGTCGGCGCTCCGGGCCGTCGGCGGTTGGCGGCCGACGGTCCCCTAGCTGAACGCCTTGTTGTACAGGGCCGTCGACAACGGGATCCTCGATCCGAGCGGAAGTATCGAGTCACAGTCGCAGTCGAAGTAGCTCTGGTACGCAACGTCGTTGTTCTGGACGACACTGATGACACCGCTCATGTACGTGCTGTCGTCTCCGGAGACCTCGCCCCACTCAGGAATGCTGAGCGGTTTGCCCTCTTCCTTCGCGAAAGCGACGATCGCCGAGAGACTCACCTGGCTGTTTCCATCCAGGGTGTACAGAGCGTTCCAACCTTCAGCCGCTGCGGATTCGCCCGAGAGGCAGTCGGCGTCGTAGAAGTCGGCGCCGATGATGTCGACGTACGCGTTACCGGGGTACACCTGCGCCAATGGGAAGCTCGTGACGCAGGTGTTGGGGTTCCAGTCGAACAGGAAGTGTTCGCCCGAGACGGATCGCATCGCGGTCACTTCGTTCTGATAGCAGGCGTCCCAGTTCGCAATCTCCGTCGAGTAGTTGGAGTCCGTGGGATTGCCGATGAAGTCGTTCTCCCAGTCCCCATTGAATTCCTTGCCGAGCCGGATGACCGAGTTCCCCGCGCCCTCCGCGACGAGGTTCTGCGCGAGCGTCACGGCGTACTGGTCGTAGACACCGGAGGCACAGACCGCTTCCCACGCCGTGTTCGTCGGGTTCCCGGACGGCGAGACGCTATTTGGGACGAGATTCAGTCCGAGCACCAGCTGATGGTCCGGCGAGGCGGCGAGCCACGAGTCCCAACCGTCGCTCACGGTGGCAGTCAGCCACGGGTTCTCCCAGTCCGACCACTGTGGTTCGCCGTCCGCGAACTGCTCGATGCAGTTGTAGGTGACCCCGGTCGCCGCCTCCACCTGACTCAGCTCGGCGGCGGTGAGGACACCGTTGACCGCGTTGAGGTAGATGCAGTTCGCCTTGGAGTTTCCAGCGATGATCGTGCCATCCCCCGAGACGACCTGCGACGTGACCGCGAGGGTCGCGGCGTCAGACGTCGTCGATCCCGCCACGTTCGTGAAGACGGCGCGGAACGCGTCCCCGCTCTGAGAGACCGATGCGACGAAGGAGTACGTGTCGGAATTCGCGCCCGTGACTCCAGTCCAGGTCCCTCCGCTGTTCGTCGACACCTGCCAGACGACCGTCGGAGCGGGTGTCCCGGTTGCCGACGAGACGAAGCTGACCGTCGCTCCAGCGGTTACGGTCGAGCTCTGCGGTTGCGTGGTGATAGCCGGAGCCTGGTCTGTAGCGCCCGTTGAACCGGACCCTCCCGTTGAACCGGACCCTCCCGTCGAACCGGACCCTCCCGTTGAACCGGACCCTCCCGTCGAACCGGACCCTCCCGTCGAACCAGACCCTCCCGTCGAACCGGACCCTCCCGTCGAACCGGACCGTCCCGCGGAGCTCGACTTGTGCTTCGCGGAGGGGGCCGACACGATCCTGAGAGCGTTTACCGACGTGCCCGCGAGGTTCTTCATTGTTCCCGTCAGCCTGAGCGAGGCGCCCTTCGTCGTCGCGGAGCCGGACGGGTTGTGGAAGACGGCTCGGAACTCCTCACCGCCCCGGGATGTGCTGCCGACGACCGAGTACATCTTCGCCGTCGCGCCGGGAACGCGGGCCCAGGACTTGCCGCTGTTCTTTGACACCTGCCACTGCGCTCGCGGCGTCGGTGAGCCCGACGCTTTCGCCTCGAAACGCGCCCGCTCTCCGAGGGCGACGGCGACCGTGACGGGCTGGATCGTGATCCGAGGCGCGGCAGCAGCCGGCCGCGTTTTGTGGGGAAGTCCCAACGCGGTGCGCAGGTTCGGCTGCACAACGGCAGCGGGGAGGGCGGCACCGACGAAGCCTGCCTGGCAGGACAGGATGGTTGCGGTCGCCGCGATACCGGTGGCGAGGAGGCGATGGGCCCCGTTCTGGCGTGCACGGGGCGCGGAGCGGTGGGTTACTGACGTGGTCGCGACAGACGACCACTCTCCGTGCCACCACTTTCTGTGGTCAGCGTTTGGAATGTGGGCGGGCATGGAGGCATCGTCGCCTCAGATCTGGCACCCGGACAGACGCGTATGCAGCTATGTCGGCTGCGCAACTGCGCCCGCGGCACTAGTCAAGGCCGCGTAACCGGACTCACAAATAGTTCCATCTAGCACATGTTGCTCACTTCTGGTGGCGTAATGGCCGCTCTGAGTGGTCCAGCCGGCGGCGAACGGGACCGAGGGCGCGATTAACGCAGTGAGTGGCTGCCCGGGGTCAATGGCCGCAACGAAACGAGCGGGCCGGGACGAGCCAAGGCGCGGCTCCCCCTGAGCCCGTGAACGGGTGGGTGGTCGAGGGCTCCCCCGGCGCCCGAGGTGCTCGAGCGCGTCCGCCGCTGTCAGCGCTTGTCGCGGTGCTCCCGGCCACGACGCCCGGGAGGACGGCGCGGCTCCCGGACGCTATGGCTTCATGCGGAAGCCCGGGTACGTGTCGTTCAGCCCGCGCAGCCAAGCGGTCCTCCGCAAGCTCCAACGCACGTACCCCGTGACGAAGCCATGTGCACCCTTCGGATACCGGCCGCTCAGCAGAACGACGAACTGGAGCAGCCACGCCACGAGAATCGCTACGTACCCGACGATTTCGAGGATGATGAAGACGGGAATGAGCGCGATCATCCGGCCTATGAAAAGCGGGATTCCGAGGATCGCAAGCCCGCGTGAGTAGCGGTCTGCCTGTTCGACAGGAAGTTGAACCGGATGGACCGTGCGGGAGCCCGGCGCATCCATCGGCGTCGAGGTAGTCCTCGCTTCCTCTTTCGTCATCTCTCGAGGTTGACACCGGTCCGGACCCAACGACCCGGACGGTGCAAACGACCCGTTGCCGGCGGCGTTGGGCGCGTCTTTGGCGGACGCTCGTTCGGCCGAGGGAGGATCGACGGACCCGCGGGCGGGGGTCAATCGCGCGTACTCGCCGAACTGATCCGGCGGACGTCATCGTCGTCGAACCCGGGTGGGGAGAGAAGGACAGGCGCAGGAAGAGGCGCGAAAGACCGGGGACAACGGACGGGGGCGAGGCAGGAAGCAAGGGGAACGGCCGAGGGCAACGACGGCCGGGAGCGAGGGCCTGGAACGGGCGAGGACGAAAAGAAGCGCGGGCACCGAGCACGCAGTTAGAGCGGGAAGCTACAGGTCCGGCGGAGAGGTGCTCACGTTCGCCCACGCGCTGGCGTAGGGGCCGGGTCGTAGGAACCCACCACCCCGTCAGCGCAGCCGTGATTCAGCCGCTCGAAGCCGAGGTGCACCAGGCGCTGACGAAGGTCGGCCAGGCGTATGACGAGCTCATCGCCGCGCGCCGCGCGCACAGCGAAGAGTGCGCCGAGCTGCCCGGGTCGTGAACCTGCGTTACGTAAACAGCTCACGCCGTTTCCGCCATATCGTTCCAGCCAACCTGTTCGGAGAACCGGCGGCAGCTCACGATGACGAGCGCCTTGATCGCCGCGCCGACCACGCAAATGCCGATGTCTTCATCCGACAGACCGAAACGACCTACGGTTGAGCGATGAGTCGAGTGTACCGAGTAGTTTCGCCGCATCTTGACGACGCGACACTCAGCTGTTCACTGTTCATCGCGGCAAATCCCGGATCGCTCGTCACCACCGTCTTCGCGGGCGGACCGCCCTCGGTAAGCCCATTGACGGGTTGGGACAAAGCTACGAGGTACTTCCGGGATGGCGATGACGTTATATCTGAGCGCCGGCGCGAAGACGAACGGTCCACGGCACTGCTCCGTGCAAAGCCCGAGCATCTGTCGTTCTGGGACGAGCAGTACCGGTGCGCGCGGTATGGCTACGATGGTCTAGAGGCCGCCGAGCTGCTTTCCGCTATCAGCGAAGAGCTTGCGCGCCTCGCGTCACAACGACCTGTCGACGCATGGCTGATGCCCCTCGGATTAGGCCACGACGACCACCGTCTCACCGCGGCAGCTTGCCTCGAGGTCGCCGACACGCATGATGTCGACTGCTACGTGTACGAGGAACTTCCCTACTACAAGGAAGCCGTGGCAGAGGTTACCGACCAGATCCGCGATCTCCAGCGTCGCGGATTTCGCCTCGTGAAGGATGAATCCCTGCGATCCAGTAGCGACCGGTCACTTAAGCGGGCCGCGGTCAGATGCCATCGCTCCCAGCTCCGGACGCTAGGCCGTCGCGTGGGGCGGGCAGTGCGCGGTCCCGAGCGTATCTGGCGGCTCGAGCCGGGCTGACGACCGGTGCCGAATCGCGGGTATGTCGACGAGACGGCAAGGTACGCGCGATGTCAGGTGCCGCCAAGGTCGCATCTGTCGCTCTCCCCACGACACCGGCAGAGTCGTGTTCGGGCAGCTCGTTTCCGGTAGGCGACCTATACGATGTGGACCGATGACGCCTGCAGGCCGAGCGCGGGTTCCACGGGTCCTGCACGTCGTGGTCGGCCACGGCCTCCCGAGGTATTTCTTGAACGCCGTCCGGTCGGTGCGAGCAACTGCGCCACTCGACGATGTGCTGGTGATCGACAATGCGAGCCCCGACGAAGCGCTCCGCCGGCAGCTCCTTCGCCTGGGCGACGCGGACGACCACATGGACGTCGTGCTCAGGACGGTCAACGACGTCCAGGTGAACGCCAAGGTCGGCAGCCTCTACGCGGCATACGATGTCGCCTTCAGCTACGCGCTCGAGCGGGGCTTTGATCTGCTTCACTTGATCCAAGGCGACTTCCAGGTGCTGTGGTGGGACAGCGATGTCGTGGCGAGGTCCATAGACCTGTTCCAAGCTCACCCGAAATGCGTCAACATTCAAACGGTCCTGTTTTCCAGGGACAAGATGCTGACGGACGAGCTCGAAGAGTCAACGTCGGCAGGCGTCCTCAAGCTAAGCAAGTACGGCCTCGCCGACACCGGCGTGTACCACCTTGCGCGTTGGAAAGCCCTGGGCATGAGGTTCGAGGAGACTGAGCAATTGCATGCGCAGCGCTACCTCGACGAAGGGATGGAGGTCCTGTGCCATCCGTGGCCGACAGATGCCCCGATCCCGTGGCCCCCCGTGATCAGGCGCGGACTCCCGATAGGGCGCGAGGTTCGGACCGTCAAGCCCTACCTGCTCCGGCCGCCGTCTGCCGAGATCATCGCCGAGCTGAAACAGCCTGCCCACCGAACATGGTTCGAGGATATCTGCATCCCATGGGGTTGGGTGTGCGTGACGCCAATGTTCGCGACGAGTTTGGACTCGGTCGACTACTGGGTGTTCCGCTACCGCGACGCGAAGCAGAACGGCCTCTCACACGTGCTGCCGAGGCTGGCGACGCGAGGGGCCACGTGGGGTGACCTCTTGCGCACGCGCCCACCGTTCCAGCACCGCCCATCGTTCGTGCAGCTCTTTGTCGTAGTCCACCTTCGAGAAGTGCTACGCCGTCTCCGGTCCCATCGGATTCTCGGGCAACGCGGCCCACATGACTTAGCGATGTAGCCGATCTTCGAGACATTGAGTAGCGACTGCTCACCTTCGAGCGGCGCTGCGAACTGTCAACGCTGATCGAAAATCGGAGTACCTGCTGACCGTTTCGCGCTGATCGAAAATCGGAGCACCCGACCATCCCTGGTCTTGCTCACCCCAGCCCTCAGGCTTCTCGTCTGGAGCTGAACGAGGAGACAGGGAGAAGGGTGCATACCGACATGGAGATGTGGACAGAGATCGGGCGCAAGGTTCTCGTGGAGGGCGCTTCGAAGCGCTCGATCTGAAGGGACTACCGGATCAGCGCCGAGGCGCTGGAGAAGATCCTCGCCCACCCCTCGACGACAATGCGAGGACGCTCACCCCGGTTGGTCGCGTAGGGCCGGATTGCCACCATGGCTGGTCGTCGGGCTGGAAGGGCCGCGTGGATCGGTGATCAACATTCGTGCTGGGTGACATGAACGGGGCCGGGTCGCCGTGGCCTGCAACAAAGTTCCGATCTGTTGACGAGCTGAGTCACGACACCGCTGACGGGGGAACGCCTTATCAAACGATCGACCGACCATGGGCGAACGATCGTCAGAGCTCAGATCGGACATGATTCGCGCCAAGGCCGAGCGCTACCAAGTCACGCAACAATGCAACCCCTCCAAAGCTGCCACGGGACCTGCGGCCGAAATCACCCTTGCAGAATGCGACCAGAAGGTTACGCACCCCGCTCGGACGACTTGGGGACTGATGGATCTTGGATCGTCGTCGACACCGTGTTTCAATCATGGAGAAGTAGTCGATCACCTGTGTATTCCGCGGATCACAAGCGGCAAGGAAGCGTGCATAGCGTTCGGCAAGTGCGGCCTTGTATAAATACGCCGTCGGCTCGATACTGAGCGCGACCCTGGCCCTTTCGAGACTGCTGCGGACCTTTGGAGCGCCGTCAACGTTTCGCTCGTGCTGTCGGTAGCTAGCCAAGGCATCCCTAACCTCGAGACGTCGACTAGTCGCGAATGCGAGCAACGAGATCACTTCGTCATGAGCAAGCCGCCCATCGACAAAGTGGCGGTCCGAAGGTCGATCCTCCCACCGCACCGATTGCAACAACTCAGCTCGAAAGAGTGTCGTGAACCCTGGCGCGAACCACCACGGATCTCCCACGAGCGGCTCTAGCACACACGTCCTGGAATAGTGAGGGTACAGCCGACCCGTCGGCACGAGGTCTGCATCAGTAACCACAGCGGAATGGCTGAGGAACTGTACCTTGCTAACCTCCATATGCCGTTCGCACACCTGTAATTTATGCGGGTACCAGACGTCATCTTGGTCACACCACGCGATGACTTCTGTACGAGCCTGCTGGGCCGCATGCCAGAAGTTCTCCGCGAAACCGGCGTGAGGGCCCTTGAGCAGCACGACTTCGAACGGCGCTTCCCGAGCGAACCTTCGCGTAATCTCCAGCGTCCCGTCGGTCGAGCCATCGTCGGAGATGACGAGTCGCTGGGGAAGCCGCGTTTGTGAAGCAATACTCTGCAACTGAGCCTCGAGCCACTGCTCGCCGTTAAGCGTCGCCATTACGACAGCGATAGTTGGCATCAAGCATTCATTCCAGCGCGAACAACCTCCATGGTTGCGCAATCTTAGGAGGTATGAGGCTCCCTCAGGCAAATACACCTCGGTAAGGCAAGGACTGAGACTGTTCCACCAACGGTGCGACAGCACTCCCGGCGCGCCGCTCGGAACAAGCAAATCCGCTTGAATGGCCTTTGCTCACACGGTTGCGCAATTAGCCGCCTCACCTCGCGTCGGGCCCAGAATTCATCATCGCAACCAACATTTACCGAGTCTCCGCAACGTGCACTTTCGATCATCGCTCGTCGCCAGCCGTGTGCATACCCGCGGTTCCCGCACGAAGCCAGAACAAAGCTACTTCTATCGCCGCATCTCACAACATCAGGAGGATTCTTAACCCGTACTGTGAGCGGATCTCTCGTGAACAAGCCAACGGTAACCAGCGCGTACCATACCTTCGAGCCGGCACGCCCACACGGCTCCTCCGCTTACAGGATAGGTGTGGTTTCCGAGCCGTCGCTTATAGCTGTCCTGCCCAGGACCGAGATCTAGGCCATCGACACAGCTGCGGTCGGCCGCTTCAGCGACGGCGAGTAATATCATTGTTCCTAGCGCATAGTGACTAAATGTACTATCGTAACCAGCAAACCATCCATAACAAGTCGAGTTGGATTGCAGCTTATAATCTGCTGCAAGCATCCTGTTTCCGGCAAACAGAAGGCTAAGGATACCGCTGCATTCCGAATTATCGGTTACCATCAATTCTTCAAGAATCCTCATGGACGTTGGGTCCGCTAGGAGTCGCTTCGTTCCTTCGTACTTGGCAGACTTCCATTCCATGAGCCGACGAAGATATTCTGGATTCCGACTACGCCACTCAAGTGAGAGTGGCCCGATCTCCCGTTCGGCGGCTCGGCGAGTTCTACCAGCCTCTCTCCTGATCGAGCGAGGTCGACTTTGTAGGTATGATGCGTATCCACCGCTGAGATCAATTACTTGACATAGGGCTGCGGCGTCGCGGTAATGGTACGGCGTGAGAAGCCGCTGTTCTGTAGGCACGGCGTCGAAACGCCATCCTCTCAGGCTTGCCGCCCTGACGACGGACCGTGGGTCAAAGGGCACGCCGGATGCAACAAATCCCTGCAAGTTATTCATGGGCCAACCTATGGGCATGGCGATCCTTCGTGGAGTGAACTCGTAGGGAAGGAACGCTTGGATCTGGCCGTTCTCCTCGACTACGGCGATACGGGCATTCGACCGAGCTCGCCCTACGACTTGCGCGTAGGTTAACGATAAGAAAGGGTTGAGCATAACGGGCGATAGTTGTTGAAATTGGGCCCAGAGTGCTGCCTCGCTCGGCCCAAGGTCACCCGGTCGGACGACAGTTACCCGCATCAGCATGCCTCTGAAATCACGCAGAATCGCGTATCTGGCGCCGTGGCTTCAGACATCATGCCTTTATGACCATACCGTGACTTGTTCCCGCGGCGTTCTTAGCGTCCGTCTCCGAGCTTAGCCATGGCGGTAGTCATGAGGGTGACGTCTCACGGCTGGTGTAAACGACTCGCGCCGTAGGTCCCGACGAGAGACTATGCCGCTGCGGTGACTGATACTTCGTCGACAGGTTCCTCCGGTTCGTCGAGGAACTCGCGGCGCAGATCTTGAAGACATCGCAACGCACGCGTGTCATCGTCATCCCACGCTATCCGCGGCTTATCAACGGTGGCTGAAATCTGACCCCCCTCGCGGTCCTCGGTCTCAGTTCGGTCCGTCGGTCGGAGCCATCCTCCCCATGTCCCGGCCCTTCAGTCGGTAGCTGTCGCCTTTCAAGTTGACGACCTCGGCGTGGTGCACGAGGCGGTCGATCATCGCCGCGGCAACGACCGGGTCCCCGAAGACTTCGCCCCATCGCCCGAACGGCTTGTTCGAGGTGACGACCACGCTTGCGCGCTCGTAACGGGCGGGTCGGTAACCGCGCTTCGTGTCCCGAAGCAGTTCCTCGCGGGGCCTGGCAATGCAGGGACTCGTTATAGTTGCTTCTCGACGCGAGCGGAAGTCGAAGAAGGGCGGGTCTTCCGTGCGGCTTGAGATCCAAACGCAACGATGAGGTTGTTCTTGCGGCGATTACACGCCCACCGGAAGGTGGAAGCCTTCATCATCCGGATCGTGATCCCATGCGTGCGATGGAGCATGAGAGTGCCGTTGCTGCGGGGCGTTGTTTGGTCCTTCTATGAATGGGCGGCGCTGACACTCGTCCCGCAGCTCGACCGTTTGACCATTCTTCGCGTGCTTGATGCGTTGGAGGCCGGAAAGGTCGACTACTACCTAGCTGGAGGTTACGGAATCGACGCGTTGGTCCGAACCGCTAGTCGCTTTCACGGCGATCTCGATATCGTCCTCGACAGGTACTCCGAGCAGGTGGAAGCCGCGATAGAGATCGTTGAGCGCAATGGCTTCCACCAGATTGAGCCCCATCCGAACCTGATGTGGATAACTGACACTTCGGTCTTCAAGGACGCGAGCGGTCGCACGCTTGAGTTCGTAGGTCTCGACGTGGCGCGCGTCGTGGCAGCGTCCGCCTCCTCGGATGGTGGCGAGTTGCTCCACGATCTGAGGGATGTCACGACAACTGGAGAGGTCTATGACAAGCGGGTCCGGTGTCTTTCGCTCCCCGCTCAGATGGTGCTTCAAAGAGGCAAGCCTTTGCGGCCGAAGGACCTGCACAACCGGCGCCGGATACGCGAGTCGGCACGATGATCGCCGTGTCGCGGCGACACGGTCGCTGGCGGCTTCACGGACAGAAGTCCTCGCTCCTTTCAAGGGTCGAGGCGGGGCATGTGCGGGTGACGGACGCGTGTCGCGAGAGGACGAGGGGCACAGGACCGTGAGGCTGCGCAGCAGCATCAGCCACTATGTCGCCGAGCGGCGGTACGCGCAGTTGTTCGGCCGCCGCATCAATGCAACGGACATAGAGCGCGTCGTGGCCCACAGCCTCGCGGGTCTGCTCGACGGACGCGAACGACCTCTTCGGGTGCTTGACATGGGGCCGGCCGTGGGGACATCTCCGCGATCCTTGCTGAGACGGTGGACGTGGTCGACGCGGTCGAACCGAATCGATGCCACCTCAGGGAGTTGAGGTCGCTCGCCGACGCGAACCCAAGGATCCGAGTGGCCGAAGGCAGTATTCAGGACTTCCGGACCGACGCCCTTGCGACCTGATCGTGCTCGTGTACGTCGTTGAGTCGATTGCGGATTCGGACTTGGTTCGACATGTGGAGCGACTTCTCGATCTGCGAAAGCCCGGCGGACTAGTTGTCGGTGTGACCTACCTTGACAGATGCGCTTTGGACGCGTTTTCATCAGCCGTGCAGCGTGTCATCCCCTATGGACGCACGGACGCCATCTCGCGGGTTTTCCCGCGGCTCCGCGCCGGCGGTCTGAACGTGCACAACCTCGATGTGGTGAGGAGTGAATTTCGCGCGTCCTCCGTCGATGAACTGTTCGACGTATTGAGCTTCTTCTACGAGCAGGAGCTGCTGCCTACCGGCGTCTTCGCCCCGCCCTTTCGCGAGAGCTTCAGCAGTACGTCGAATCTGACGGCGAAGGTGTCCGTCTCGTGGTTGAGAACGTCTTGTACGAGATCTTCCCGATGGCGCAGTCATTACGGGATGGCTCGGGGTTGCGCGATGCGACGCAGGCGGCCTCGACAGGCCGTCGGCTAGAGGAGCCCCGTGGATTGCGGCGCCGTCTGGCTCGCGTCTGCAGGCACAAGGGCAACGGAACATGACAACCAACTGCGACGGTGGCTTCGGTCGCCGGTAAAGCGCGCGGAGCGCCCAGCCCGCGGCGTTCACGAGATCGGCGAGCTCTTAGAGACGCAGCCTCTAATCGGTGTTGGACGCGACTGGGCCCAACGGAACGTGCCGGCCAATGTCACGGCCCGCCGAAGTCCGAAATGGTGGCAGACCTCGTTGTTGTGGAGACTGAACGCTATTCTGGGACTCGTGGCCTCCAGCGCGACTACGTCGCGGCCTCGAAAGTCTATTGTGTTTCTTCTAATGCTTTACGAAGAAGGTGACTTACGATATCAACACCACCGTGGAGTGACGTCTCCCAAGAGAACTGGGTGAGCTACATAAACTCTGGCATGGGACGACTTGTCCGCGCTGTTCTCGATCCGGTAATGCTTGAACAGATACAGCCGAGAGGCAAGAATTTGCTCGATATTGGTTGTGGCGAAGGCTACTTCACCAGGGTCCTGAAAGCGTCAGGCGCGGCTCGAGTTGTAGGCCGCGATATCTCGCCGGAGTTGATCAAGAAGGCGTTGGAGCAAGATCCCGGAGGTGAGTATCAAGTTCGCGACATTAGTGCAGACCCTCCTGGAGCACCTGATAGCTTTGATGCGGTTAGTGCCTGTATGGTTCTCATGGACTTACCGGACCTAGACAGCGCGTATCGAGGTATTTCGGCGAGTCTGGTTCCGTCTGGGAAGTTTGTCGCGTGCATGATCAATCCGTACTACTCCTATCCAGTAGGTGAATGGCGCAAGACGTTGAGGTCCGGATTGCATCGTCAGCTAGAAGCGAAATGTGGGATGTTGCGACGTATCGTTCGGCAACTGAAAGAAGTTGTGACGGGGGACTACGAGCGGATCCTAAGTATCGGGAATTACTTTGACAATCGTGTATCAACTAAAATGCTAGGTGAGACGGCTACGTTGCATTTCCATAAGCCGTTCTCCGACTACTTGAATGTGGCCAGGAAGTACGATCTCGTGCTCGAACGACTGATTGAGCCACAAATATCACCAGAACTTTACGCGCAAAACGCGAGTCAGCTGTTGGCCCAGGCTCTGGTCACGGTGCCACTGTTCGTTGTGCTTGTGTTCAGTAAGTCTGAGACCTCGCGTGACGAATTGCAGGAGGACGAGCGAGTAGCGAATGCCGCGAGCAACGTCCCATTCGTGGTCGATCCGCAATAAGGCTGGCCCATGAGGCGCAATGCGTGGCCGGGGTGATAGCTGACCCCGAGGAGGGACTCGGTCGGCTCGGTGACGCGGGGAAGCGTCCACAGCTCGGTCGGATAGCCGTTCGCCCGGGCACCGCGCCGCAGCGCCTGCTCGAGCCGCTTCAAGTCGGAGGCCGTGAGCCTCGGCTTGCGTCCGGCCCGACCGGCTCCGCGCAGCGCCGCGGCACCGCCGTGCCGAAAGCTCGCCTGCGAGCGGCTGACGCTCTGGCGCGAGACATCGAGCTCACGAGCGACGTCGGCCTGCGAGACGCCCCGGGCGAACAGCTCCGCCGCCCGTTCTCGCAGCTTTTCCATCGCCTAGAAGTTCCGACGCGGTCGCACTGATGCGATGACGCCAGCATCCCACCAGCGGGTCGGAGTGTCACTCAATTGCGCGAGTCCCTCTGATCTCGATGCAAGACCGAACGCGGCTGATGCGCCAGGAAGCAGCCAAAGCTGGTTCCTACACCGACGCCTGGGGCGCGCGGCATCCACGGTTCCAACTCCTGACCGTGGGTGAGCTGCTTGCCGGCAAGAAATAGAGATGCCGATGTTCGCTCGAAACACGACCGTCGCCCAAGCCCGAGACGTGCGCTCCCCGCTGGGTGCCGGACAAGACCCCAAACCAAACTGGCCCACTACCGAGTAGATAGACTGTCGCCTCCAGGCGATACGATCCGGTTGGAAAGCCCGCAGGCCGTGCGCGAACCTCGATCGTGAGATCCCTGGAGCGTCCTCATCCGCATCGACTGCTCCAGCAGTCGCTCGGCAGAATGCGCCGATAGTGCGCCGATAGAAGGAGAAACATCGTGGGGATCGACATCCGCGAAGTGCTCGGGGACGAGGCGGACTTCCTCCTCGACCACGAGTGCAAGACGATCGGGCGCGAGCAGCTCAGCCTGCCCGGCCCGGACTTCATCGACCGGGTCCTTCTCGCAAGCGACCGGCCGATCGCGGTCCTGCGCAACCTGCAGCAGCTCTTTAGTCACGGCCGCCTCTCGGGCACGGGCTATCTCTCCATCCTCCCCGTCGACCAGGGCATCGAGCACTCGGGCGCGGCGAGCTTCGCCAAGAACCCGGTCTATTTCGATCCCGTGAAGCTCGCCGAGCTGGCCGTTGCCGCCGAATGCAGCGGCTTTGCCACCACCCTCGGGGTGCTCGGCATGATCTCGAGGCGTTATGCCCACAAGATCCCGCTGATCTTGAAGCTCAACCACAGCGAGCTGCTCACCTATCCCAACCGCGGCGACCAGGTGCCCTTCGCCTCTGTCCGCCAGGCTGTCGACCTCGGGGCGCTTGGCGTGGGGGCGACGATCTATTTCGGTTCGGAGGAGACCTCGCGCCAGTTGCGTGAGGTGACCGAGATGTTCGCCGAAGCACACCGCTACGGGCTCTTCACGATCCTTTGGTGCTACCTGCGTAACCCGGCCTTTAAGACCAAGGAGGCCGATTACCACTTGGCGGCCGATCTCACTGGGCAGGCCAACCACCTCGGGGTGACCATCGAGGCCGACATCGTCAAACAGAAGCTGCCCGAGAACAACGGCGGCTACACCGCCTTGAACTTCGGCCGTACCGACCCGCTCGTCTACGAGCAGCTGACAAGCGATCACCCGATCGACTTGACGAGATGGCAGGTCGTGAACTGCTACTCGGGGCGCGTCGGGCTTATCAACTCCGGCGGGGAGTCGAAGGGCGCCGGCGACCTCGCTCAGGCCGTGCGGACAGCAGTCATCAACAAGCGGGCTGGCGGCATGGGCCTCATCGTGGGACGCAAGGCCTTCCAGCGTCCCTTGGCCGACGGGGTCAAGATCATACGGGCCATCCAGGACGTCTACCTCGACGATTCGATCAGCGTCGCTTAGCGGTCGGTAACCAGTGGCGGTCGCCGACGTCACGGCGAGCCGAATCGTCCCCGTGTCGGGAGCGTTCAGATAGGGCCTATCGCTTGAGCCCGTCGCCCGATACCGGGCCGGTTCGGGAATGAGCGCCGTCTGTTGGCTCTGCGGAGCGTCGCTCCGGGGCCCTGGAGGAGAAGCGTCCGTATCATGTCGCGTGCATACTGCGCGCTGACGAAAGGCATGACCTCGTCTCCTCGACGGCGTACGGAACCGAGGAGATCCTGTTTGTGCTCGTACGGGCCATCGGCGTCGCCGCATGCAGCCTTCTCGTGCCCATCACCCTGGCCGTCATAGTCGTGTTGCTGTTCGTGACCCTCTCCTACGGCGAGGTCGTCATGGTGCACACGCGCGCCGGGCTCGATCCGAATACCACCACACTCGTGGCGGAGTGAAGGCCGTCAGGCAAGGGGAGCGAGTTCCTTGGGCGCAGAGAGCGCTTTTCTTGCTGGAACTGACAGCTCGCCCAAGCCCCGCCCGACCGCCCGCCTCCCGACAAGGTTCTACGGCGGCCGAGCGTTCCGGTGAGGGAGCTACAGGGTCGCGGGGATCTAGTAAGCGGTGACGCCTGCTCGCACCGCTCGTTAACCGTCCTCGGGGGCGCTCGTCGCGCCGAGGGGCTCCTTGGCGCCGTAGCGGGCGATGACGTGCACATCGACGCCGGCCTGGTGGGCGAAGCGCAGCACCCGTTGCACGACCGACGCTCCGCTCATGACCTGGTCCCATCTCGACCGGCGTGAGGCGCCGAGCACGATCTGAGTGATCTGGTGGTCCTTCGCGAACTGCATCAGGGCAGGGGCGGGGTCGTCCGCGACTATCTCGTGCCAGCTCGCGCCGAGATCCTCGGCCAGGTGCTTGACGGACGCGATCGCCTCTTCGGACGCCGACCGCGAGCTGTCGTCCGCGACGACGTGGACCGCCTGCAGATCGGCATGCAAACGGGCCGCGATGCGCGCCGCGCGTCGCAGCACCCTGTCGGTCCCAGCCGAACCCGTCACCGCCACCATGATTCGCTCCGCGGTGTCCCAGACGATATCCGGATGCAGGGCGACCAGATATGCCAGCAGCTCCTCCTCAGTTTCGTCCGCCACGAACCTCAGCGCGAGCTCGCGTAGTGCCGAGATGTTCTGGCGGCGGAAGAAGCTGTTGAGGGCTTGCGGGATCTTCTCGGGGGGATAGATGTGGCCGTGCAGCATGCGCCTGCGCAGCTGCTCGGGCGACGAGTCGATCAGCTCCAACTGGTCGGCCTTTCGTACGACCCAGTCGGGTACGCGCTCGCGCACGGCCACGCCGGTGATCTGCTGGACGGCGTCCGCAACACTTTCGAGGTGCTGGATGTTGACCGTGCTGATGACGCTGATACCCGCCTCCAGGATCTCCAGCACGTCCTCCCACCGCTTGGCGTGGGGCCCCGAGCCCGGTACGTTGGTGTGGGCGAGCTCGTCGATGAGCGCCACACCGGGCTTGCGGGCGAGCACCGCCTCCAGGTCCATCTCCTCGAAGCGCGTGCCTCGGTATTCGACAGACTTGCGCGGAACGATGGGCAGGTCGCGTATCTGTTGGGCGGTGAGCTGCCGGCCGTGTGTCTCGACGAAGCCGATAACGACGTCGGCGCCGCGCTTGTAACGGCGCCAACCCTCGTCGAGCATCGCCCAGGTCTTGCCGACGCCGGCTACCGCCCCGAGGTAGACGCGGAACTTGCCGGTCGGCTCGACCAAATCGTCGGCCGGTTCCTTGCGCTCAGATGCCTCGACCACCGTCGGTCCCTGCTCCTCGATCCTTATCGTGTGCCGATCCGTGCCGGAGACGACGCTAGTTCCTTCGCGCAATAAACCGTTTGCACCTGGGGAGCAAGTGACGGCGGGTGGATCTGCAGCACTCGACGATGCCGTCGGCGATACGGCGCAAACGGTCCTCCCAGCTCGAGGCGACGCGCACGCCGCCGCGTTTGTCCACGAAATCGGTCGGTGTCGCGTTCAGCTTGTCGGGCGGGTCGAGTACGACGCAGTAAGCCGGTCGGTGACTTTTCCGGCACTAGTTCGTAGGCTTCAGGGTCAGCTTGCTTCCAACGCCTCCAGAACGCGCCGTGCCCGGAGGTCACGTCGAGCACGGAACCGTCCACGGATTCGGACCGTTTGCCAGAAACTTCGCGAGATATCCTGACGCTGAAATTCGCGGCGGAGCCCTGTATTCACGTTCCGGTTCGTCATGATCGGCTGCTGACCGTTTCAGAGGGGGCACAGTGCACAATGGCCTGGAGCAATCCATCCGGCCGCGATGCCGCACGGTCGTGGTGTGGACAGCCAGTGCCGTCGTCGTCGAGGTCCTCGCCTGGTTCCTGCTGCGTTCGCAGGGCGTTGACTTCGTCGGTG
>Ga0116128_1000454_pt1 | contig 21857 bp, 27 predicted proteins | sample June2015DPH_16_1_3_FD_88974 | JGI IMG/M metagenome (GOLD analysis project Ga0116128, IMG submission 88974) | Peatland microbial communities from SPRUCE experiment site at the Marcell Experimental Forest, Minnesota, USA - June2015DPH_16_150 | ecosystem: Environmental > Terrestrial > Soil >... | reverse complement strand
TCGGCGGCGACCACCGATGAGAGATCTTCATGACCGGTGCAGTAAACCTTCCCGTGGTAGCTGACCTTGACTCCTCCACATTTCGGACAGGGCTCTCCAAGCATGGTCGCACCCTTCCTGACCAGCTCGACTGCGAGATTCATCTTGTCTTTGTTAGCCCCACTCAATGCTCCGACTGAGGGTTCGGTTCTATAAAAGACGACGCTCCGACTGTCTCAAGACGCCTCGCGCCGTCGTAGGTAAGGCGGAATGAAACTCGCTAACCTGATTGCCGGGTCCCGACAACGCGGGACAACCCGGCTGATGCGACGAAAAGCACTTATTCCCACCAAATGGTGGACTGCTTTCACAGATAGGGTTTCTTCAGATGAGTGCAAAATTGAAGAAGCAGGAGGAGAACAACGCAAAGCTCACGAAGGCCACGGTCAGCCTGAACCAGATTGTCGACTCGAACATAACGCCGCGCAACATCAGGAAGATTGTCAAGGATTCGATTCTGATGCTCCAGGACCAAAAGCAGAGCATGGCGGTAAGGGCGGCCAACGCGATCAGCCTCCTCGACGAAGTCGCTCAGGACCCCAACATGCCCTCCTTCGCAAGGGTCACGCTCTGGTCGGCCGTTTCTGAACTCGAATCAATCCGCGAACAGTAAACCTTTAACACGTTCACACATAGCATAGAGACGTTTGCCAAACTGCCCGAAGTGCGGGAACAGAGAACCTTTGCCAACCAGGACCTTCTCAGTCATCGTCGAGCCCTCGAAGGGCGAGCGGGGGATGACCGAGAGAAGGGTCGGGATGTACACCTGTTCTAAATGCGATACGAAGTTCCCCACTGTGATTAGCAGACAGAGATATCTGATCGTGGCGGAGGAGCAGCTGAAATCCATTCAAGATGAGCTAAACGCGGTGAAGAAAGACAACGAAGGTCTCAACACGAAGGTCAAGGGGATGGCCGAGCAGCAAAAGAAGCTTGAAAGTGCCATGGAGCAGACGGCCAAAGAGAACGAGGTAAAACATCTCCAAGCAAAGTTGGCCGAGCTAGAGAGCTTCGTCGGCTACCTGCGAAAAGAAAAAGGCGAACTCGAGCAGAAGGCTTCTAAGCTTCGGTAGGTCTAGACTCCTTCGGCCGTACTGGGCGGAAGGTCATATCCCGCCTCGGCTTCGTAGGCCGCAGCCTTCTCGTCAAGCACAGCCTTCTCAGTCCGGAGTGCCTCCACTTCGCTTTCCAGTTGTGTGGCGGACCTCTCCAGTTCACATGTGGCGATCTTCTCTTTCAGGGAGGCTATGCCAGCAAGGAGCGAAGCCTTCTCGGCTTCGAGCGACCTAATCTTCTCCTCGAGCTCTGTTCTTTGGTCGGCGTATTCGGTTACAACTTCCATTGGTTGCCGAAGTTACAAGGAGTTTCCGCTTACTTGTCATGGCTGACAAAAAACAGTTGACAAGCTCGTAAAGGGCCGCAACTGCTTCGACCTCAGAGCCTTTATCAACCAAGGAGAGTCGGACGGAATTGTTGAACACGGGTCTCTGGGTCTGGCCTTCCGATGCCAAGGGTCAACAGAAAGTCCTTCAGAAGATCGCCACTTCGCCCCACCTTCTCCAGGCGATGACTTCTCTGGTGAAGAATAACGAAGGACTCAGCAACTCAGAGCTCGACGATGCGATTGCCGACAATTCGAACTGGATGACCCTCTGGACTGTGAGGCAACTGACATCACTCGGCTTTGTAGAATACAAGGTAGATTTCTTCGGTGGTCCTGCACGGTATCAGCTCACCGAGCTAGGAAGGAACGCACTTGGGATGATTACAGGCCAACCGGTCCAGCAGAAACCCCCTGCCCAAGCTCCCCCTGCAGCACACGCTGCGGTGCCTGGCGCGAAGTCTTGATTTGAAAACCGCCTGGACCTAGATCTTGCCGACCTCCCTCAGCTTCGTGAAGACGTGTCGGTAAGAGACCACTCCCGCGCCAAGCAGCACGAAAGAAGTCAGCACGAGCGAGGGAAGGTTGAACACCGGACTTGAAGGGGCCCCATTGATGACCGCCCTCAAGGCTTCGGCCCCCTGACTTAGCGGATTCAACTGAATCATGGTCACCAGAGGGGAGGGGAAGTAGGAGCCGATTACGGAGATAGGGTATGCCACCGTGCTCATGCTGACCATCAACGTCTGAATCCCGTCGGCGAAGACGAAGTATCTGTCTCCCGTCCTCGAGAAAAGGTTCAGGACCGCAGCGATTCCGGAGAGGCCCATCGAAAGAACGAACAAGAACGGAATCAGGACCAATGTCGACAGTGAGGCCAGCTGCGGGACGAGGACCGCGGCCATCATCATAAGCAGTCCCGCGTAGATGGTGCCCCCGAGACCCGCAGATAGAAGGTGCGCCCAGGCCACCTCATCCAGGCTGACCGGGAGTGTGAGGTAGTATTGCGAGACTCCCTCCGTAAGACCGAGGTGGACTCGCCTCCCGACGTCAAACGATGCGAAGAAGAGCCCAGTAATAATCACGCCTGGAGCGTAGAACTGGAAGTAGTTGAGAAGGCCCTCAATGGCGGGGGGCATCATCCCCTTGTAGACTACGCCGACAACGAGCATATCCGTTATGTTCAGGCCGAGCAACGTTCCGACCAACCACTTCGTCCTGAAGAAGTACGACAGGTCGACACGGGTTATCTGGAGCATCCTATTCAGCTGGCTCATGACGACTTCACTCCTTCCAGCGTTCGGGGCACAATTGCCATACCGAGGGTGAGCATCGAAACCCCAACGGCGGCAACGATGAATGCAGAAGATCCCGGGTTGAGCAGCTGGCTGACGTCGACGTTCATTACGTTTCTCAGCAGATCTGCCCCATAGGTGAGTGGGTTGAACCTGGCGACCGACGCATAGGCGTTGGGCATGAAAGAGAGCGGGTACAGAATCGTGCTGAACCTGAGCAGGATGGCGCTCGTGCTGGCTACTATCGCACTGTAAATGTCAAACGACTTGAACGCTACGAACGAAAGCGAGATCATTATTCCCATCACACCCACGCTTATGGACAGCAGCACAGTCAGGGACGTTAACAGCATGATTGGGGACATCCCATTGAGCCAGAGGACGAGGACGAGTGGGGGGCCGATTCTGACAATGTTGGCTATGAGACCCAGCATCAGTTGCTCCAAGAAGAGCTCCCCACGCCTAATCGGAAGGGACAGAATGTACCTCAGCCTTCCTTCATGGGCGCCCTCGACGAACCGCCTTCCTGACCACGACGCCACGTTGAATGTCATTATGATCAGAAGGCCCGTGCCGTAATAGACGTAGTAGTTGGGCAGATTGCTCCCGACAAGCCTAGACACCAGTTGGCCGTAGACGAAGTACTGGAACCCGAAGAAGAACCAAAAGTAGACCGTCCAAGGGATGGAATCGAAGGTCTCTTTGAGCTCATAGCCTAAGAGGGTGAGGAGCTCACGCACGGGCGCTCGCGACCTCTTTGCCCGTGTAGTGGAGGAAGACGTCGTCGAGCGAAGGTTCCGAGACCCTGATGGATGTGATTCTGACGTCGAGCGACTGTACGGACGCCATCATCTGCGGCAGCCAGTCTTCCGACCTATTGACGAAGGCGTTGAGGGTGTCTTCGGTGGCCTGTGTGACCCTGACCGTGCCAGGGACCTCCGAGATGACCTTCAGCGCTTCGCTGGTGATGGCGGGAGACATGCGGACTTCTACCACGTCTCCACCAGTAATGCTGTCCTTGAGCGTCCTGAGGTCTTCGGTGACGACATCCTTCCCTTCCTTCATTATGCTGATCCTGTCAGCCAGATACTCCGCTTCCCTCACTTCGTTCGTGGCGACCACCACCGTAGATCCCTGTTCGCGAAGACCCCTTATCCTGTCCCAGATCATCCTCTTCCCGTCCAAGTCGACCATGGCAGTCGGCTCGTCGAAGAGGGCCACCTCCGGGCGGTGTACGAAAAGCTTCGCGACTTCGAGCCTCTTCGCCTGCCCTCCTGAGAGCTCCATGAACCTCTTGTTCCTCGAAGGCCAGAGGTCGAAGTCCTTGAGAGTCTGGTCGACCACCTCGGACCTCTCTTTCCCACGAAGACCGTAGATTGCTGCATGGAACGCTAGGATGTGGTAGGGCTTGTGCCTCCAGAACCCTCGGGCCTCCTGAAAGGAGATACCTATAGTCTCTCTGACCTTCAGGGGCTGCTTGACTATATCGTACCCCATCACAGTCGCCGTCCCGGTGGTGGGCTTCAGTACCGTCGAAAGTAGGAGCAGGAGGGTGGACTTACCTGAGCCGTTGGGGCCGAGGAGGACGAGGATTTCGCCCTTTCTCACTTTGACGCTCAGGCTGTCGAGTGCCTTCACCGCGCCATAGGACTTGGTCAGGCCAAATGTCTCTACGGCGCTATCCAATCGCGCTCACATCAAACGGTCTTCCCGTTGCCCAGAAACAGGTTTCGGTTTCCGAGGGTTGCCGTGACCGGGAGAGGGCATTAGAAGTGTGTGCCGCATACACATCAGTTTGGTGCCGGGCAGAGCTGCAGCACAGTCCATTGCAAAGAAGACAGCGCATTCTGACTAGTCTTGGAGAGACCCTTGAACGCGATGAGAGGTGCGGGGGGTGGGATGTCCGCATGCTATTGTATGCGGGAACATACTAATAAATAGCCCACAACCATAGGCTCAAACACTTATGAACGCCCTAACGGGAAACTCAATAGAGGCCTACGTCTTGGGGTTCAAATCGGACGCGACCAAAGAAACCTACCTGAAGAAGCTAAGACAGTTTCTAGGCATGTTCAACCTGACTCCTGATCAATTCTTGGAGCTCGCGCAGACTCGCCCCAAAGAGGCCGAAAAACTCCTCCTCAAGTACATCTCGCAACGGAGAGGCGAAGTAAGCGGCTCGACTATTCGAGGGCTGAAGGAAGCGGTGAAGGCCTTCCTCCTAATGAATGACGTTGAGAGCGGGATCAACTGGGAGAAGATTTCCCGAATAATGCCCCACGCTCGGAAGGTGGGTCAGGACAGGGCTCCCACCGTCGAAGAGGCGAGGGAGATACTAGCCAACTGTGACCTTAGGATGAAGGCGATTGTCCTCTTGCTCATCGCTAGCGGCATGAGGGTTGGGGCCTTCGATTTTCTGAAATGGAGGGACGTAACCCCGGTCAAGGTCGGAAGTCAGGAGTTCGCGAAGATTACCGTCTATCGGGGCGAACCGGAGCAGTATACCACGTTCATCACGCCGGAGGCCTATCGCACGCTTATGGAATACTGGGAGAGGAGAAAAAACCAAGGCGATAACCTCATTCCCGAGACATACCTAATTGGGCACGAAAGGGTACCCTCTGACAAGCCCGTAAGCTCACAGACTATCAAGAATCTCGTCATCAAGCTTCTCTGGGAGATAGGCATGAGGACGGAACACAAAAGAGTCCAAGAGTTCAAGGCGGTTCACGGGTTCAGGAAGTTCTTCGAGACCAACGCCAAGAGAATCTTACGGGCTGAAGACGTTGAACGCTTGAAAGGTCATCTCTCGAACTACTACAAGCCCACTGACGAATATTTGGCCAGCGAATATGTCAAGTCGGTTCCATACTTGACAGTTTCAGAGACATTCGAGCTGAAGGGGAAGCTGGAGGTCTCGAATAAGGAGAAGAACGAGAAAATCGGAGAGCTAGAAAGGGAGAACCTAACTCTAAGGAAAGAGGTACAGGAGATCAAGGAGCAGGTCAAGCTTCTTGGTCAGATGATAGCGAAAAGAAAAGCCTAGGTCTCAATCCTCCAGACCCTGGCGCCTGACAAAAACGACCCGCGTATTGATACCTCGATAATGCCGATTTTGGGGGAAAAGTGATGCTGGAAGCAAAAGTCATCAAAAAGGACCCTGGAAGAAGGAAATAGACCCGCGAAGACCCTCCACTTTCTGCTTGTGAGAGGGAAACGGAAGAACGGACAAACGCTGATTTTGGGGGAAAAAATGCTTCGGTAAGGTGGGAATCGCCTAGAGTTCGGCCTTCAATCGACTACTTTTCGCCGAATTCTTCCTCAAAATCAAATGTCAGCCGTTGTCAGCGTTTGTCAGTGTTTTTCCGCGTTTTTCCGCGTTTTGGAAGGGCTATCCATAAACGTCTCCCGTTCGTTGTCAGTCTGGAGGTTGAATCCTGAACCTTGCCACAGAAGAATGAAGATGTGACAACTGAGTCACTAATCAAGAACCTGTTGGAAAAAATCGAAAGACTTGAGTCGCATCTTGTTAACTACCAGGAGAAGGTGAAAGAAGCGCTGGTGTGCGACTACGCCGAACACGAACGGATCGAGCCAAACGCAGATTAGGCCGAACGCGAGGGCGTGGGTACCTCCTGATGAGTCTAATCGAAGTCTCGTGCATCCAGTATGAACCAGAGGCGAACCGCTCGAAGAATGAGGCAGAGCGAATAGCTATTCTTCAAGTCTGTAGGGCGTTGAGGAAGAGAGGATTCTACGGGGGAATCTTCTACGAGCACCTGAAGTACAGGGACAGCGCGCGCGGAAGGACGAAGGGGTTGTCTCAAGACCTCAAGAAGACGCGGCTCACCTTCGAACTGATTTGAGGCGCAAGTACGCTTCAGCGGAACCTCCGACGATTACTAGGAAAATCCCCGCGGAGAGAATGTCGAGAGGGATTCCACTCTGAAAGAGAAGATACGAAATGTTTTGTGTGCTACCTGGTGGTCCGACAAGAACAATCTGATAGAACCCTCGGGCCGGGACGTCGAATGATACCGATTCTTTGGGGTGGACTGTGATATTCACGATCGGAACTCCTGGGTTAAGGCTGGAATCGACGGGAGATATGACCAGCTTTGCCGAACCGTTGAAGGAGGCTAAGGTCAGTGATGTGGATGCGGGCAGAAAGAAGTCTAGCTGAGGTGTGTTAACGGGAAGATACCCTTCTTCATTCCGGAAGGGTATGAGAAGTGACGACGTCATCAAGGCCAGGCCGATTACAACGACCAGCCATGCAATCCTCTTTTCAGTGGTCATAGCAAATCGTCAGTCAAAGTCCATCGTACCGAATCTGAAGAGCGAAATCAAAAATAGAATTGACCCGCCAAGCAACCTGTAGATGATTCCAACATAGACCGATACACCGGGCGCTAATTGTGTCGCCATGGCAGTGTTGTTTGGTTCATAGGTTATGTAGAATAGGTAAGATGTAATGCTGTTGACTATGTTGTAGTCCCCATACCCCAGCTGAAGGTTGACGGCCCAACCGGGCACCCCAGCCCTGTACAGGTTCACGCCGAGCAGGGTGATGACCAAGAACAGCAGCAGTGAGATAGTTGTAGACTTGGTCAACAACGACAGCGCCATAGCCAAAGAGTCCAAGAAGAAGAGTAAGAGTAATTGTTCCATGATAGAGATGCCCCAATTCGCCAGACTAGCCGTTCCTAGGCTTATGTAGACTGAAGGGCTGAAGAAGTAGCCCATGTAGACGAACAATGCAACTACGTCCACCACCAGAAGCAAGACCACCGTAAGGGCATAGAGGGAGAGGAACTTGGCGAGAATAAAACGAGCCCGCGAAGTGTAACCAGACATCAGCTGTCGGGAGATTTCGCCCCTCTCGGTGGCTATAGAGAAGGCCCTAACTGCTGAGATTGCTACAAGGAAGATTATTACATAGATTAGGTTCCAACTCAACGAATAGCACATCGTCAATGTACTTTGTACTTCGAGAACATAACTTGACGTGGCCAAGTAGACTAGGAGGAAAAGTATGACTTCTACGAAGGGCGGCAGCATGTCGTTCTGAAAGGTCCATTTCATAATTCCGGAGAACTTGCCCATCTGTGCTACCCCGCTGTACCGATAGACTCCTCGTAGATTCTCGATATCGGCTTCGGCGACTTTCTGAGACTCGACACTCTACAGCCGGTGGCCTTACCCAAAGAGTCAGACGAACTGAGAGCATCCTGTGTCGCAACAATTGACACGAATACTACTCTATCGCCGGTGATTCGTGCCTCGCTGCAAATTCCTTCGTCGGCCATCCTAGAAGCAAGACGGTATGGTTCGGGGGCGACGGCCTCAAACTCGTTGGATTGCTGCACAAAATCGGGCAGTCTGCCGCTTGCGATGAAGCGACCAGATGCCATCACCCCCATCCAGTCAACAAGTGACTCGAACTCTGCAGGGACGTGTGAGGCGATGACAAAAGAAGTACCCTCATCTGAGAGACGCTTGACCAAGCCAGCGACCTCCTTTCGGCCGCCTGCATCCATGTTCGAAGTCGGTTCGTCCCAGAACACCAGCGTCGGTCTGTTGACCAAGGAGACCCCTAAGCTGATCTTCTGAACCATTCCACTCGAATAGCCAGCCAAGCTCTTCTCTACGTAGTCTGTCATGTGAAGTTCCTTCTCAAGTGTCAGAATCCAGTGATTGTCAGGCCTTGCAGACCCCATCCTTGCCGTCCATTCTAGGAGTTCCTTCCCGGTAAAGCTGGTTGGCATGCCCAATTTATCGCCAGAGAACCCGATGCTTTTTCGAACTCTAGCTACGCCTTCACGCCACCGCTTATGGCGACTAGCATCAAATTCATCGCCGTCTATCCTGAGTATTCCTGCTTCTGGGTATGTCAGCCCTACGAGCGAGTTTATCAGAGTAGTCTTTCCCGAACCGTTCCGACCAAGGATGAGGCATACCCTGCCCTCAAAACTCGCTGTCGCTCCGTCGAGGGCAAGGGTGCTCCCGAAGCGCTTTTCGACTCCGCTGAACGCTATCCTCGAGGTGATTGACCCTCCTAGCGGTAATAGTCCAGCAACTTGGTCTTATTGAACTCCTCGACCACGGTAGGCAAGAGCCTTACGTCTATGATGTTGATAATAGATTATTGAAAGGGCCGCCACGGCCGCCACCACTAACACGCTAACGATGGTCTCCGAGCCCAATGGTAATTGGGAGCCACCAGACACGGGAAGCAGGTCTATGTTAGTCGAAATGAGGTAGAGTGATCCGGAGTAACTCCGCAAGTAGTCACCTAAGGTCGTCGAATAGGTTGCGATACGGCAATTCGTTGTTGTGTTACCATCCAAATCGCAGACACTCCTGGCCGAAGAGTATTCCGGAATGGTGAACGTTATCGCCAGCCCGTTGTAGTAATCGTAGCCGCCGCTTGGTTCAAGGGGCGAGTATTGTGGGTACCCGGCGGGTACTTGGTTTGTGTAGTTCATTCCTAGAAACACACCAGTCAACGGCGCAGCAAAGACGGAATTAGGCAGATAGTATTGGGGCAGTGTTCCCGTGAATTGAACGCCATTGACAATGGGTGTCCCAGGCAGACCACAATTGTCGCATACGCCGTCGGCACCCAAGACAGCACTTACATTGTGCGCTTGACCTTCTATGAAAGTGGTGCCGAAAGTTATTCTCTCGCCGACCGAGGGAAGAGGGACAGACCAGAATCCGATTATCCCTTCGGATTTGTTATCGCTGTACGCCATTCCGGTTGGGACATCTATCTTCATATCCAACGAAGTCATAAAGTTGAATGGAATCGATGCCACACTGTTTGGAGTGCGCTCTTGTCCCCGTATGCTGTAATTCACGATTAGAAAAACAGAGTCTCCCACCCGCTGTTTCACATCCCACAAGAGCGTAGCATTCGCCCAACACGGGCACCCTGTCCCAAAGGAGCGCAAGAAAGTTCCATTGGGGAGGACGAACCCCGGTGAACCTGTGATGCCGAGAGACGAATACTCTGCGTAGGCGCCTGACTTTAACCAAGGAAAGTCTGACTGGTTCACGGTCACGATGAAGGGAACCGAATTGCCAAATAACAAGATAAAGGAAAGGGAGATGGCTACCACTCCGCTCATTGGAGCCATCCCTTACGGCGGTGCTGACGCTAGTACGGTGGCTTCGTTGCTGCTACTCGGAGCGCCGTTACCACTCCAACCATTCGTTTGGACAGTGACCGGTCCCACATTAGCGGGGTATGAATGTTGATATTGAGTTCCACTAGCGTAGTTTGCGGTTCCGTAAGTTGTCGTACCCGACGCAGATAAGCAACCGCTCATCGTGTCGTTCGCATACCCACTCCAAACAGGGCTGTTGCAAGCATAGGTCTGCACCAAGTACCGTGTCGTTCCTCCGGAGGAGACCTCCCAAACACTGTTTCCTCCGTCAGAGTGTGTACACGTATTGTATAGAGCACTTGCTTGGACGAACATCGAACCATCGGAACTGGTCTGCTGATTCGATGACTGCTGCGTGCAAGGCGTTTGAGGACTCTGGCCTTGAGGCTGTGCGGCAAACGATGGAACTGCGAAGCCGAGGACTAAGATGGCAAATATCGCGATTATTCCTGCGCTCAACATTTTTTTCACATAAATTACTAGCAAGTCTTGTGATTTAAGGATAATCCCCAACGCCATGCGACGTTATCTGTGCAACAACCGAAAAGCTCAAGCGACATCGTTTGAAGCTAGCTGATGACCGAGACGTGTTGTCAATCATTCATCTATTTCTGTACCTTTATGTCGACCTTTAGGTCACGAAGCCAAACCCAACCCGGCCGAAGACGACCGGTAAGCTGCTAACCCGTCGGCTGGCCGTTGGTGCGGTTAGACGCTGAGCTTCGGCACGCACGCCAGGTATGCCCGCCTCAGGTTCCCTCGCGCTAGAAGATGGGTAGATTCTCAGGGATGCTGAAGTGGACCTTCCAGAACCGGTCAACAGCATCTCCAAGTTCAAAGATGATAGCGTGGTTCGTGAAAATGCGATCTGCCACATAAACTCCTACGGGAATTGCAGTTAGAGCGTACAGAGAGAGGGGTGAAGGAACCTCCGCACACAACAAAGTGCGGGGGGTGGGATTCGAACCCACGAACCCCTGAGGGACGAGGTCCTGAGCCTCGCGCCGTTGACCAGGCTGGGCGACCCCCGCGGTGTCTCGTCGAGACAATACTTTGGGTTAATAATCTTGATAGACCTGTATCACATGAACAGCTGTTCTATCTGCGATAGTATTTTCCTGGTCTCTGTTGTCAGGCGCGTTCATCGGATTGCGACGGAATCGGTCCGATATTATTTCTTTTGTTTCTTTGACATTGTCGGAGTATGGTTAAATCGCAAATCCTCACGGAGCATGGATCGAATTGGCTTCTCGAATCGCGCTCGTTTCTATCATTCTAATGGTAATTAGCGTGGGGCTTGTGATTTATGGCGTTACGCTCAATACTTCTTTCATTTGTTCAGCTTGTTATGCTGGGGGAGACTGTCCGACCATCCCTTGTCATCCACCGTTTGACCCTACATCAATTATCGTGCTTGGGGGCGTGATTTTCGTCATTTCTCTTACTATGTTGACTCTGTCGTCAAGTGGGCTACGCACCGCTAGGGGGACAGCTTCAGCGCTCGGGCGCTGGGTGAGGGTGTTAACTATCGGGTCATGAATCAGTAGAATGGGTTTGTCAGTTCTTGTTCCTGTCAGGTGGGTGAGTTTCGCGGATTGGCCTTGAAACGGAGGGTGACGACCGACTCCCCAACACTGATCCGCGGCTCAACTTGAAACGACTTCCTCACAAACTCCTGGAGACCGTTTTTCAATAGGATGCTCCACTTGGGGCCAAAATCATGGTGGAACACGACCACATACATACCCTCTTCTCGCGTCGTCTTTGTTCGGTTGTTGGGATTGAATTTGGCCCGCATATTCTGAAAATTCAGTATCCCATCTGGAGATGAGTCCCCAGACCAGAACTCCGCCATCTCCTTCCACAGGGGGGGTATGACCTCTCGCCCTATTCGAGCGAGTTCCTCGTCGTCCAACCCTTCAAGCATTCTCTTGAGGAGCGGCTTGGGAATCGCAGCGATTCCGAACTCGCGTGCTTTCTTGTGCCAGTCAAAGTGCTGGCTAAGAATTGAGTTGATGTCTGCGTTGACGGTCGTACCTTCCTCGGTGGCTTCCTTCTCAAGAGAGCGCACCAAAGATTCTGGGAGTCTGACGGTCTTCAGACGGGTCTTGCGCTCGCCCATGTCGGCTTTTGACAGAAGAATGGCCTCTGATGGAAAATGCCGTCCCATCCTGATTTATGCTTTCTTCGCCGCATTTTGGATTATCATCAGCCACTTGTTCTTCCTTGCGACCTTGATTCCCACCGCTTACGGCGTCTCATCTTGGATGACGCGGACGGGAAGCATCAGCATGCCGTTCGGCGCTCGTCTTGGTTTTCCAATTATCCGAAAGGTTACTTCTTCAGGAGGAAGTGGGCGTTCTTGGAGGTCTTCAGGGTAGACCTCTCTCAGGTGGTCTTGGACTTTCTCGTAAGCTGTGATGAAGTCTCGACCCTTGGCTGAGAGGGTTCTGAAGTACGAGAAGTCTGCTGGTTCGATGGACGCGTGTTCTCTCCAATACTTCTTGGTTCTCTTCTTGATAATCGAATCCCTCGTCTCAACACTTTCGGCCGTCTCCCTCTTACCCAAATTCACTCACGCAGTCTCCCGCATTAAATTCCGGAGGAACTTCCTGCCCTCATCACAATGGCTAGGCTTCACTATCTGTACGAACAAGAGGGGAGCGGCAAAGAGCGTTTCATCTATTACTGTTCCAGCTGCAACTGCGTCCTGCGGGTTAGGCGAAACCTCGGACCGACGGGCGAGACCATCGATTCACTGAATGGCCGTTGTATCGGATGTGGGTGCGAACTCGAGGGCAACATCGAGTGCAGGCTGGCCCCGGTGCCCGACGACTGGTCAGACATCTATCTGACAGACACTGTCGCTGTCCAAAGGAAGGGTTCGTCATTCTGTTCGGCCTCGTCGTTTCCGCACTTCTCTCTAGGCTTCCCACGCTTGGACTCGCTACTGAGGCCTTTCTCTCCCCAGCGCCTGATCGTGCTCAATGGCAGTGTGGCATCCGTAGTAACCGAGCTCATGGCATTCAGGGCCCAGCTCCCACTGGAGACAGGCGGCCTAGATTCGACCGTATTTTTCATCGATGGAGGGAACCAATCAGATCCGTACCTTTTCTCCTCGTTCGCAAGGCAGCACGGCCTCGAGCCGACGGTCGCAATGAGAAGAGTGGCCACCTGCCGCGTCTTCACGATCCATCAGCTCGCCAACCTCATCTCGGAGCACCTAGTCAGGGCCGCAGAAGACTACGCGGCCAAGCTGGTCGTCATCTCAGACCTGCTCGGCACTTTCAACGAGCCGGAGCTGGAAGAGAGGGAGGCGAGGAGGCTCCTAAGCGCAGTCGAGGACGGAATCAAACGGACGAAGAAGAACTCACTCGTTCTTGCGACCCTGACCTCGCCCAACAAGTACGACGACATGATCATGGCATGGGCCGACACCGCGGTCTCCCTATCGTCGTCCAGAGGCAGGGTGCGAGCAGAGCTCGTCAAACATCCTACTAAGTCTCCGACAACCTCCATTTTCATGTTGAACCAACTCCTGAGACCTTCCAAGGTCGGGGTGGCTCGTTAATGGGGAGGACGATTCCATCATTCAGGATAGCCGTGGCCCAAGAGATGGCAGAGTGGAGGGCGTTCAGGAGGGCCCTCCCGAAGCGGGACAAGGTCGCCTTCGACGATATGCTCAGCTCGGCCAGGCTCTATACGTCAGCCTCATCGGCGGCCGTCAGGGCCTCCCGGTTCGAGGGAATGGCCATGGCCTTGGTCTTCCACCATTACAGGATGATGGCACGCGCGCTGGGGACAATCTCGGAAATCAAGCGGAAGGAGGACGACAGATGACCCTCTCCGACGCCGAAATCATCGAGGAGTTGGACAGCTGGGGGCGCTTCGCAGATGCCCTGAGGGCCGAAGATAGAGAATTGTTCAAGGAGATGCTGAGGCTCTGCTACGAATACTTCCCGGCAATGCAGGCGAGGGAGTCGCCCTTCCCGAGCGAGGCACTCTTCATGAGCCTCCTGTTGATGCAACACAAGACCATCGTGTGGCTGGCGGGCGATGTGGAGAAGATGAAGGCCGAGAGGGATGCGAGGCTGGATACTTGACCTCTATCCGGGGAACCCCGGGGAAATGGTCGTCTGGTTCAAACGTGAAGACGGTCAAGCCGTAAGGCTGGTAGACCACTGGTCCCCATCGATATTCATCGCGACCAGTAGCATGGCAGACCTCAGGGATCCACTGAAGATAGTGGGCGCCGACTTCGCCTGGACCAAGCCTACCCAGAAGTTCGAGAAGGTCACTGACACAGAGAGGTCAGATGTCATAGAAGCCAAGGTCAGAGACGCTAGGAAGACCCAGCAGGTGGCCGGAAGAATAGAGCAACTCGGCCCATTTGGTGCCTACAGGCTCTATAACGCTGACGTCCCGCCCAACCATAGCTACCTGTACGAGCACGACCTCTTCCCACTCGCATACTGTGAAGTGATGCAGGCAGGGGACACGCTGCAGTGGGACCTCCACGACGACGTCCAGGCGTACGACTACGCCGTCCCCAACCTGAGGAAGGTGAAAGTAGACGTCGACATCGCAAAAGAGAGGAGGATAGCGCACTTCACCGACCGAATCAGGGCAATCAGTCTTGAGAGCGATGCCGGAAAGGTCATGATCGACTGCGGGAACGAAGCTGACAAGCTGCTTGAGCTGGTGAGGGCCATCAGAGAAGCCGACCCCGATTTCGTCCTCTCGACCGGCGGGGACACCTTCCTCTTCCCCTACTTGGTTCGGCGCGCAGAAGTCAACGGCGTCGCTGACAGGCTGACGCTCGACAGGGACGGGACTATCATGAAACTTCCTACGAAGGGTGGGACCTCTTACTTCAGCTACGGCAGAATCCACTACAAGCCTTCGGCGATGAAGCTCTGCGGCAGGATACACATCGACGTCAACACGTCCTTCGCTTACTCCGAAGCCGGCTTCGAGGGACTCTTCGAGCTGAGCAGGGTATGCCGAATGCCCCTTCAGACGTCCAGCAGGGCGAGCATAGGGAAGGCCCTTTCGAGTCTCCAATTCTACCACGCCTCCAGAATCGGCCTGCTCGTCCCTTGGAAGCCGACGCTGGTCGAGCATTTCAAGGACAGGAACGAGTTGCTCGTGGCCGACAGGGGTGGGTTCATTTTCGAGCCCAAGATGGGCGTCCAGGAGGGGGTAGGCGAGCTCGACTTTCATGCCCTCTACCCAAACATCATGTTCAGGAAGAACATCTCAGCGGAGACGGTGAGATGTTCGTGCTGCTCTGATTCGAAGAACAGGGTACCCGAGCTGGGTTGGAACGTCTGCGAGAGAAGGAAGGGGATAGTCCCTCACGCGATAGAGATTATCGTGGAGAAACGGCTCCACTACAAGGAGTTGAAGAAGAACTCGAAGGGGACCGACTATGACAGGTACAGCGCGCGCCAGGCCGCCCTGAAGTGGCTCGGGGTCACCACCTTCGGCTATCTGGGTTTCAACAACGCGAAGTTCGGTCGAATCGACGCCCATATCGCAGTGTGTGCCTGGGACAGAAAGGTGCTGCTCGATGCAGCGAGGGTAGCCGAGAGGAGGGGCTTCGACGTGGTTCACGGGATTGTCGATTCGCTCTGGGTGAAGAAGGAAATGGCGGGACGGGAGGACTACCTCGAGCTCAAGTCAGAAATCGAGTTGGAGACCGGCTTTGCCATGTCCTTCGAAGGGATTTACAAGTGGGTGGCCTTCCTTCCTTCCAAGGCCAATTCGAAGATATCCGTGCTCAACAGGTACTTCGGTACCTATCATGACGGTGAGCTCAAAGTCAGGGGGATAGAGGCGAGGCGCCACGACACACCACGGGCGTTCGCAGAATGCCAAATGACAATCCTGAGGGTCATGGCGAAGGCCGATTCTGTGAAGGAGGTAAGGACCAGACTCCCAGAATGCGTCGAGATCTTCCTCAGGCACGCGGAAGCGCTGGAACGCCACGATATTCCCACATCCGAGCTGGCTTTCACGACCAACCTCTCGAAGGGGCCAGAGGAGTACACTACCATGACAGTCCAGCACGCCGCGGTGAAGCGACTTGTCGGTGAGGGGATTGAACTGCACGCTGGTGAAGGGATACGTTACGTCATCACCGACTACGGGGGCCGAGACTCGAAGAGGGCCACGCCAGTCGACGTCATGGGGGACGATACCATATACGACTCGAAGCGCTACATTGAGCTCCTCGCAGAAACCTGTTCATCAGTCCTCGAGCCGTTCGAACCGCGATGCTCGGCGGTCGGGCTACTGTCTATGTACGAAGCGCACAGAAGCATGCCGCTGACCTGACCGGCGCCGCCCTACCACATGACGACCTTGGTCGGCCTTATCTTCAGTATAGGCGACTCGCCTTCCCCCCAAGGGTTCCTCCTGTAGAAGACGAACCTATCGAAGAGGATCCGCAGCAGGCGCAGGTACTCTTTGCCACGCTCGAGGATCTCACAGTCTCCTTCAACCATCAGTCCTCGGTTGGGGCGGTACTCGTCCACAACTAGGGCCATCTTCGGATTCTCCCTCAGATTCTTCAGCTTCTTCGTCTTGTAGTCTACTGCTATGATGATGTCCTCTCCATCGAGGGCATAGATCACGGGTACCACATGGGGCCTGCCACCCTTTGAAGATGTGGCGAGCCTGCACAACTCGTGGGTCTGGAGGAATCTCATTTCACGGGCCTTCAACATAGCCATCAAATTGCCGCATCGTCCTCACGGAAAAAGCTTGTTCACTGGAGCCGCGGGTGGGATTCGGACTCACGACCTTTGCCTTACCAAGGCAACGCTCTAACCAACTGAGCTACCGCGGCTCGACCGAGACCAACCAGATGCCGTTTTTAATCGTTGAAGAGAATCTCGGAGCCCGTATCTTCAACTCAACGCATGCCGCGAGTCTTTTAATCTCCACCGAACGGCGTCTGAGTAGATGCCGGGGTAGCACAGCTTGGCCTATTGCGCCGGGCACGCTCGCGTGGGCGTAACTCATAATCCAAGCTCGGATGCGAAATCCGGAGACCGCGGGCTCGAATCGCCTGACGAGAGTCCCGCCCCCGGCACCTAACTCAGTAATGTTGCATCTAACTCAAGACAGCCTATCTCTTCATCACAATTATGCGAATACCGAATGGTTTTGCGTGACGTACTGGTCAGTCTTTCGAACGGACGAGGAATGATCACAATCAACAAGGCGCCCAAGGCTGATCAGAGGAGAGATTGGGTTCCCACGCTGAGTGTAGACATGAACTGCTCATGGGACCTCAGCGACCCGACTTCAGCAGTGCTGGCGTGAGACGGGCGACGCCCCTGGCGTCCCCAGCAACGCTTATTATGAGACGTCGGTGCGCAGTCAGACAGTTGCATATACCGTTCCTGAGCGTTGCCAGCTACTACAACTTCCTGAGCACCACCATGATTGTGCTCTTCATTGTCGCACTTGTGGTAATCTTCGTCTATGAGTACGAGGCTCTGAGGCGCACGAAGACCTAGCCGCGTTCCCGCAACTTTTCGATTACGGTAAGATTCGACATCTGAAGCACCCGTGTTCCGAGCTTGTTGATCTTGGGCGTCGCGCCGACGACTCTTAGTCTCTCACCGGTCTGGATTCCCAAGACCTTCCCGGACAGCTCCCTCCATCCCACGAGTCTCATTTCACCGGTGTCATCACCAACTACGAGCTCTCCCTTCTTCACCATTGTGCCATCCTTCAGATTGATGTCTTCGACGCTTCCATGAGACAACGCGATGACTTCGACCATGACTTGAGATGCCTCATCTTTGGCATCCCGCAGCTTCGTTGCTATGACGTCCAGGCTTGGTAGCGAGCTCAGGCTCACCACACTGACTGAGTCTTTTGTTTTGCAGTACAGCCTGCTGTCGCTCTCGGTATCGGGCCTCACCACCACGGCTTCTCCAATCGCGGGCTCTTTTGCTTCTCTCTCCTTCTCCACGGTCCAGACCTTTCCGCTCTTGTCCACCACCAACAGGATCATCCCCGATGAGCTCGCACTCGTTGCGGCGACCCTAAACTCCATCGGCGGAGCTCTCTGTGCCGGAAAGACCACACTTCCAGCGTCCCCGTGAAGTTCGTACTCTCCATTCGGCGAGCGTTTGGTCTTCGTATTTGTAATCAAGACCTTTTGGCCTTTCCTCAGCTCTGGTCTGGCGGAAGGGCTCCAGATGACTACTCTGGTCTCAGTCTTGCCTCCCTCGCCAGTCACACCGAACTGGAAGAGAGAACCCGGTGAACCATCGGACCGGACAAACTCACTGTACCTCGGCTCCGTGTTGACCACGCACTCGACTGCCATGAACTGGCGTTCCTGAGAGACCTTGGCCAGCTTCTCGGTCACAGCAGAAATCGGGACGAGCTTCGCTGCTATCTTCTCGTCAGCTATGACTTCAACCCTGCCCCTCTTCCCGAGATTCAGGTTGGGCTTTCCATCCAGCCCTTGCTTCACATATCCGTTCACTATCCTTACGGGTGCGTCGACCGCAACTCCGGACTTGATTATCTCCTCGGCCATCTCGTCCCACACGGTCAACTTCGCGGAATGATGGTCATCGAAAAGCACCAACCTTCTGTATTTGCCCGTTCCGCCGTCCTTCCTGTTGTAGACCGAGACGGGGTAGACGGCGAGCACCCTCGCTATCACCGTGAGGTCGTTGGCACCTATGTAGAGGTCCTTGATCGTCATGTCAGAAGATGCTTCGGCCTTCCTTAGCGACACGCCAAGCTCCCCGGCAACCAGGAACAGCGCCCCCTGGTCGGTGAGGTATCCTGCCCCTATCGTCTGCTTCTTCTGTTCAATCCGCCGCATCAATTCTTCCCTGTTCAGTTCTGGGCGGCTCTGGATTAGTTCGCCTACTAGGGCTTCGAAGTCATACATGGCCTAACTTCTGGCGGCTGTCGAGTTGACCTCGGCGATCCCTTCTTCGAGTATGTCCAGTCCTTCAGTGAGCTCATCCTCCAAGATGTTCAGTGGAGGTATGACCCTGAGCGTGTTCCGGCCCGCCATTATCACCAAGGCTCCGTGCCTGAAGCAGTAATCCATTATCTTCTTGGCCTCCTCTTCACCCCTGGCCTTGCTCCGCTTGTTCTTGACTATCTCGATCCCGATGAAGAGACCGAGTCCTCTCACATCGCCGACAATCTCGTGCTTCTCCTTCCATTCGAGCAGCCTCTTCACAGCTTTCTCTCCCAGCCTCCTCGCATTCTCCATCAGGCGCTCCGAATTGATGATCTCCAACGTCGCCAGAGCCGCCTCGACTGCGACGGGGTTGGCGCCGAAGGTGGAGGCGTGCTGCCCTGGCTTCCAACTCTTCATCACCTCCGATTTTGCGACCATAGCGCTCAGAGGCAGGCCGGAGGCGATTCCCTTTGCAATCGTCACCACATCTGGAATCACGTTGAAGTTCTCAATACCCAAGAACTTCCCCGTCCTCCCCACACCCGTCTGAATCTCATCCGATACGAACAGTACGCCTTCTTTCCTCAAGAATTCCATTTTGTGGAAGTAATCTGGAGGCGGCACAACGTATCCTCCTTCTCCCTGGATTGATTCGAAGAAGTATGCGGCTACTTCATCAACCGGGACGAACTTCTCTAGGTACTGTTCCTTGAAGTAGTCCACACAGTAGTAATCGCACTCCGGGAAGGTCTGCTTCCAAGGGCATCTGTAACAATAGGGGAATGGGAAGTGAACCGTGTCAGGCACAAGTGGGAGCGAACCTTTCCTCTGGATTGGTTTGCTGGCTGTAAGACTCAGTGCGCCCATAGTCCTGCCGTGGAACGAACCGGAATGCGCCAGAAATATCGGCCGTCTTGTGTAATTGCGCGTCAGTTTCATCGCAGCCTCTACTGCCTCGGCGCCGCTGTTCCCATAGTAGACCATCTTCGGGAAGTTGCCCGGCACCATCGAGATGAGCTTCTCCGACAGTTCGACTACGTTCTCGTAGTAGAAGTCGGTGTACGAGTAATGAATGAACTTCTCGGACTGCCTCCTGATCGCCTCCACGACCTTGGGGTGGGTCGAGCCCGTGCTGAGGACAGCGATTCCCGACGAGAAATCGATGAACTGGTTCCCGTCGACGTCCCGAACGAGGGATCCGTGAGCGGATTCTATCACTAGTGGGTAGAATCGAGAGATCGAAGGGGATAGGTACTCCGCAGTCTTCCTGACCACCTCTGCGCCCTTCTTGCCGGGTAGTGTCGGACCGACCTTCGCGAATCGCTTGGCTTTCATGAAGAATCCTGTCCCTCGCCCTAATTGTCGTGCTAAAATACTTACTGGGGAATTGAGAGCTCTATCTCAAGGACTGGGAGGTTCAGCTGCCTTCCGTCTCTTGAGGTGACATTCTCACCGTCGATCTTGATATTCGAGATTTCGACGTTGCTCATGAAGCGCTTCTTGAGCACTTGGTAGACCTCGACCGACACATTGATGGCTTCGCCTCTCGCCCTGAGGACGACCTGTCGTGCACCACCGTTGAACATGGTGATGCAGGCAGTGACGTAGTTCAAGAGCGGCTTCGACTGACCGACGATGACTACTTTTCTCTCTTCAGACATCAGATAGGAACGCCCTTGTGCTCGGTTTTAAAGACTCCTCTCATGAATCTGGAACCGAATCGTATTTTTGTTCCTCTACGTGGGGCCCTTTGGCAATGGTCAACAAGCCCAGACGCAGGAAGCAGCCGGGTCACGGCCCGACCTATCTCATCCTGGGCATAATCCTGGTCTTGATAGCAGCCAGCGTAGTATATGCATACGCGGTAGGATTTGGGCCGTTCAACAAACAGCTAACATCTAACACAACGACCAAGACGTCCACCACAGAATCATTACTCTACGCCAGAATCAACACAACCTTGGGCTCGTTTGAAGTGGAGCTTTTCAATTCTTCAGCACCCAAGACCGTCACCAACTTTGTTAATCTGGTGAAGTCGGGTTTCTATACCGACTTGACGTGGCACAGAATTGAAGATGGTTTTGTGATTCAGATAGGCGACCCGACGACGAAGAACGGAGGGGGGAACAGGTCAACTTGGGGGGAGAGTTCCTCAGGCACCCAAATCACCTTCGAGAACACGCCTTACAACAATTACGCCGGCTACTTGGCCATGGCAAGTACTGCCCAGAAAGTCGGTGGTACTTCTCAGTTCTTCATCAACTTGGCCAACAACACTAGCCTTGACGGAGACTACGCCGTCTTCGGCAAGGTCATAGGCAACGGCATGAGTATTGTCGATGCGATCGGTAACGTGCAGACAAAACCATGGGTGGTGGGAGGGATGACAATCGACGAGCCGGTGACACCAGTTCTAATCTACAACATCACCATGATCAACCAGCCGTAAGGCGCGGGACTTGCTTAGGTTCCGGGCTTGTTCATCCACTCGCATTCACGGTAGCATTCAGAAGGACAGCAGCAGCAACGGCGCGACATCGAATCACCTCTGCAGATTTACCACTCCGCTGGGCGGTCATTGACCGACCCTGCCTTCCTGCCGGAGGACCTATGTCAGCCTCAGGACATTCGGTCTACAGCCTGGAGAAGCTGGTCCACATCCGTAGCTTGATTGGGGTGGTCTTCTACTGAATAGAGCTCTAATGCCCACTCTTCAACAAACCTGCGTAATCGAAGACCATCACCCCGTCGCTGTTCTGCAGCGCGTACCGAAACTGAGACTGATAGTCGGCCTGGCTGGATGTGGCGACGACCTCCACGCTGCCGATTATGCCAGGCTTGATGAATGGCTTCGTATCAGGAGCATAGGTTTCTTTCACGAGCAGGTCAGGCTTAAGCGTGGAGTACATGTTATCCGTAGTCACGGCTGTCTCTCCGCCGAAACTAGCTTTCAGCGAGGCCAGCAGAGACTGCTGGGATGGGAGACTTAAGTTCAACATGTCCAGACTAACTCCATCTTC
>Ga0116128_1000453_pt1 | contig 21871 bp, 20 predicted proteins | sample June2015DPH_16_1_3_FD_88974 | JGI IMG/M metagenome (GOLD analysis project Ga0116128, IMG submission 88974) | Peatland microbial communities from SPRUCE experiment site at the Marcell Experimental Forest, Minnesota, USA - June2015DPH_16_150 | ecosystem: Environmental > Terrestrial > Soil >... | reverse complement strand
GAATTGTCCGATCACGTTTATGGAGCACAAGCGCTGCGTGGTGCATATTGCGCGCGACAGTGCGAAGGCAATGACGAACTTCATGGGCCGAGCGCTGCCGATCGACGCGGACGTGGTGATTGCCGGCGCGATTCTGGCGGACGTGGGCAAGCTGCTGGAGTATGAGATCGGTCCGGACGGGAAGAGCCGGCAGAGTGAGCGCGGAGAAGCGTTGCGGCATCCGTTTACTGGAGTCGCGCTGGCAATGGAATGCGGCGTGCCGGACGCAGTGTGCCACATCATCGCGGCGCACGCGGCGGAAGGCGATCTGATGAAGCGCACGACGGAAGCGTTCATCGTGCATCACGCCGATTTCATGGCTTTTCTGCCGTTCAAGAATTCGAAGAACGTCAAGGTGAAATGATTGTGTGACGACCATCTCTCTGCAGCCTTGTCATCCCGAGCGTAGCGAGGGATCTGCAGTTCGCCGGGAGCAATACAGATCCCTCGCCTGGCTCGGGATGACAATAGGAAACTCTTTAGATAATCCCATATGAATTGATTTGAGGAGAAGCCAGTGGCAGGGAAAGAAGTGACTGCAACGAAAGAAACCATCACGGCGACCATGTCCCGCTGGGCTGCGGGGCTTCAATACGCGCAGCTCTCGCAGGACGCGGTGTACCAGGCCAAGCGCTTTCTGCTCGATTCGGTGGGCTGCGCGCTGGGCGGATATCAACAGCATGATGTGATCATTGCGCTCGAAGTGCTGAAGGAGATTGCCGGGCGTGGGCTGGCGACAGTGATCGGCACGGGCGGAAAGATGGATGCGGTTTCCGCGTCGCTCGCGAATGCCCTGATGATCCGCGGCATGGATTACAACGACATTTACTGGAAGCAGGATCCGTCGCATCCTTCCGATATTTTTCCGGCCGCGATGGCGTGTTGCGAGCGCGCCAAAAGCGATGGCAAGGAATTGATCGTTGGATTTGTGCTGGGCCACGAGTTCGAAATGCGCTTGTGCGAGGCGGCTTTTCCGGGCATCCGCGAGCGCGGCTGGCACCATGCGACGCTGACGGCGTTTGTCTCGCCGATCGTCGCGGGACGTGCGCTGCATTTGAGTTGGGAACAGATCCAACATGCGATCGGAATTTCGGCATCGCGGCATTGCACCATGGGCGCGGTGACCGCGGGCAAGCTGACGATGATGAAGAACACCGTCGACCCGCTGGCCACGCAGAGCGGTGTTCTGGCGGCGCTGCTGGCGGAAAAGGGCTACAGCGGTCCCGAGCACGTGATCGACGGCAAGGAAGGATTGGTGCACTGCCTCGGTCCGGAGTGGAAACAAAACCTGCTGACGGACGGACTCGGCGAGTCGTGGCGCATCACGCAATGCGGGATGAAATTTTTCCCGACCGAGGCGCTGACGCACGCTCCGATTTCGGCAGTGCTTGACCTGGTCAAGAGCAACGATCTGCATCCGGAGCAAGTGGAGAAGATTCAGATTCGGTCGCTGGCGCGCGCGGCCGACATTCTTTCCGATCCGAGTAAGTACGATCCGCACACCAAGGAGACGGCGGACCATTCTTTGCCCTACGTGATTGCGGCGGCGCTGGTGGACCGGCAAGTGACGCCGACGCAATTCGAGATGAAGAAGATCATGGACCCGACGATTCGCGCGCAGCTGAAAAAAGTGGAAGTCGTCGCGGATCCCGAAATCGAGAAGGTTTTTCCGGCGCTGCAGCGAGTGATTGTGAACATCACGGCCACCGACGGGCGGAAATTCTCGAAGCAACTCGACTATCCGAAGGGCGATCCGCGAAATCCGTTGAGCGATGAGGAGATCGAAGAGAAATTCCGGGTGCTGGCGGAGGGCGTGCTTTCCGCGAAGGCGCAGGACAAGCTGATTGACGCGATTTGGAATCTGGAGAAGTTCGGGCCAGTCGCGAAGTTGATGGCGCTAATGAAGGCGGATGTGAAGAACAAAAAGGCACGGGGTAATGCGAAGAATAAGAAGCTACGTTGAGGAGTGCAGAATGGCTGATCTAAAAGAAACAATCGCATCGAGCCTGACAGCGCGTTACAAGAAACTGGGCGGCATGGTCCACGAGCTGGCGGCGCCGTTGAGCGACGAGCAGTTCTGGGCCAAGCCCTTCGCATTCGGCAACAGCTTTGGCAACCTCCTACTGCATCTCACGGGCAACTTGAACTACTACATTGGAGCGCAGATTGCGGGGACGGGCTATGTGCGAGATCGTCCGCTGGAGTTTTCGGAGGCGACGCGGCCATCCAAGGCAGAAGTGTTCAAGAAGTTTGATGAGGCGATTGAGATGGTGCTCGGCGCGATCAACAGTCAGTCGCCGGAAGACTGGTCAAAGGAATATACGGCAGTGGGTGCGGACGCCCATGACCGATTTGGAATGGTCCTGTCGTGTGCGACCCACCTGCATCATCACGTTGGGCAGATGATGTATTTGGGATTTGAGTTGAAGCGCAAAGTTTGAAAAAGGCGTTTGTGTGGTGGCGGGGCTTTGCCCCGCCGGACGGGGCGGAGCCCCGTTACCACACAAGCAACACCAAAAAGAGGTTCTAAATGGGTCAGACCATCGTTGAACAAATCGCGCAGAAACACATGACCGAAGGGCCGGCGCGGCCGCTTCGGACCGGGGATTTCCTGACGATTCGTCCGCACCGCTGCATGACACACGACAACACGTCGGCGGTGATGAGCAAGTTCAAGGGCATCGGCGCGAAGAAGGTGAAAGACCCGCAGCAGCTCATGTTCGCGCTCGATCATGACATCCAGAATCAGGATGAAGCGAACCTTAAGAAGTACCGCTCGATTGAAGCGTTCGCGAAAGAGCAGGGCGTGGACTTCTATCCTGCGGGATCGGGCATCGGGCACCAGATCATGGTGGAACGCGGGTACGTGGTTCCTGGGTCGTTCGTGGTCGCGTCGGATTCGCATTCCAATATGTATGGCGCGCTGGGCGCGATAGGAACGCCGATTGTTCGCACGGATGCGGCTGCAGTTTGGGCTACGGGCGAATTCTGGTGGCAGATTCCGCGGTCGATTCAGGTTGTGCTCGAAGGCAAGTTGCCGGACGGCGTCACGGGCAAGGACATCATCATCACTTTATGCGGGCTCTATAACCATGACGAATGCCTAAATGCGGCGATCGAGTTCACAGGGCCGGGAGTGGCGTCGCTTTCGATGGACGCGCGGCTTTCGATTTCGAATATGACGACGGAATGGGGGCCGCTGGTCGGCTGGTTTCCGGTGGACGAGGTTGCGATCCAGTATCTGCGCGCCGTTCACCAGCGGCTGAAAGCGATTGGTGCGGAGCGGTTTTCAGAGAAAGACATCGAGGGCTGGGAGAAGAATCCTTTGGCGCCGGATGCGGATGCCGTCTATGCGGCGCGGATTACGCTCGATCTCGGGCACGTGACGCCGCATGTGTCGGGGCCCGATACGGTGCAGGTGATGCAGTCGCTGGCTGAGATTGAGCATAAGAAAGTCGCGATCCAGAAGGCGTATCTGATTTCGTGCGTGAATTCGCGGCTGGAAGATTTGGCGGCGGCGGCGAAGGTGCTCAAAGGTCAAAAAGTTGCGCCGGGAGTGAAGTTCTATTTGAGCGCAGCCAGTAAGTGGGTGCAGGGGGAGGCGGAGAAGCGCGGCATCTGGCAGACGTTGATGGATGCGGGGGCGCAGCCGCTGCCGTCGGGCTGCGGGCCGTGCATTGGGCTGGGCGAGGGTTTGCTTGAGGCGGGCGAGGCCGGGATCTCGGCGACGAATCGAAACTTCAAGGGCCGCATGGGATCGCGAGATGCGAAGTGCTACCTGGCGAGTCCGGAAGTAGTGGCGTCGTCTGCGGTTGCCGGTTATATTCGCGGGCCGCATGAATTCGCGAATCGCCCGCCGCAGCGCGACTACACGGAATTAGCATCGGCCTCGGGCGGAGCGGAGAAAGTTGAAATCCTGGCGGGCTTTCCGCGGCGCGTGAAGGGGCGGGTTGTGTTCATGCCGCAGGATAACGTCAACACGGATGCAATTTACGGCAAGGACTACACCTATCGCGACGACATGACTCCGGAAATGATGGCGAAGGTGGTGATGGAGAATTACGATCCTGGGTTTGCGGCGCGCACGAAGGTGGGCGACGTGATCGTCAGCCAATTCAACTTTGGCACGGGGTCGAGCCGCGAACAGGCGGTCACGTGTCTGAAGGCGAAAGGCATTCCGCTGGTGATCGCGGCCAGCTTTTCGCAGACTTATCTGCGGAATGCGTTCAATAATGGATTTTTGTGCATCGAGGTGCCGGAATTTGTGGCGCGGGCACGCGAGCAGTTTGCCAAGGAGATCGCGGCGAAAGAGAAGACAATCATTGCGGGGGACGAGATTGATATTGATTTTACTTCGAGCACGATCAGTTGGCGCGGGGAGAAGTTTACGTTCCCGGCGCTGGGCAGCGTGCCGCAGTCGCTGGTGATTGCCGGCGGAGTGGAGAATCTGGTGGCGAAGCGGTTGGGCGTTTTGTGAGGACTTAAGCGCAGAGATCGCAGAGTGCGCGGAGGAATGCAGGGTCCTTCGCTTCGCTAAGGATGACAACATTTGTAAGAGACATTCGAATTTCTCGGCGATATCGGCGTCTCTGCGGTTGATTTTCGTTCTAAGGGGCAATTATGGCGAAATACACAGTTATTACCATGCCGGGTGACGGCATCGGGAACCAGGTTCTGCCGGAGTCGTTGCGGGTTTTGAAGGCAGTGGGCTTTGACGCTGAGTACATTCATGCCGACATCGGATGGGATTGCTGGCGCGCGCAGGGCAATGCGCTGCCCGACCGGACGATTGAGTTATTAACCAAGCATAAGTTGGGCTTGTTTGGCGCGATTACTTCGAAGCCTAACAAGGCGGCGCAGGCGGAGCTCAAGCCCGAGCTGCAGGGGAAGGGCTACGTCTATTACTCGCCGATCGTGACCATGCGGCAGAAATTCAATCTCGATATCTGCATGAGGCCGTGCGTCGGGTTCACAGGCAATCCGCTGAATTACATCCGGAAGAAAGTGGGCGGCGGATTCGGCGAGCCTGGTTTTGACGAACCAAAGATCGACACCACCGTATTCCGCCAGGGCACAGAGGGCATGTACGCAGGCGTGGAGTGGACGAATCCTCCAGAGAACGTGCGCGCCGCGTTGAACAGCCATCCCAGGTTCAAGGCTTTTGCCAGCCTCCCGGGGCCGGAGCTTGCGGTGAGTTGCCGCATCATCACTCGCAAGGCGGCCCAGCGCATCGTGACCGCAGCTTTCGAATATGCGAAGAAGCGCGGGTTCAAGGGCGTGACGATTTGCGAGAAGCCGAATGTGGTGCGCGAGACTTCGGGCATGATGGAAGAGGTGGCAAAGGAGGTTGCGAAGAATTATCCGGGGATTGCGCTTTGGTCGACGAACATTGACGCGCAACTGATGTGGCTGAACAAGAACCCGGAGGAGTACAACGTAATCGTGTCCTCGAATCTGTTCGGCGACATTCTTTCCGACGCGTTTGCGGGGCTGGTGGGCGGGCTGGGATTCGCGGCGTCCGGCAACATTGGCGATGACGTAGCGGTATTCGAGCCGACACACGGATCGGCGCCGAAATATGCCGAGTTGAATCCGCCTATCGTGAATCCGATTGCGATGGTTCTTTCGGCGGCGATGATGCTCGATCATGTTGGCGAAGACCAGAACGCGAATCGCATCCGCAGGGCGATTGCGGATGTAGTGCGTGAAGGGAAGGTCCGGACATACGATATGATGCGCTTTACGGGTGGTCCGAAAGCGATCAGTCAAGGTGCGGCTTCGACGGTGCAGATGACGGACGCGATTTTGGAGAAACTGAAATAAACAGCGGTTTGAAGGTCTCCGAGTTGAGGATTTCGAGTTGAGGAAATTATGAGCAGCGCTGTCGAGACTACGGCCCCGCGCTCTGCCGAGGCGGGCCATTGGGGCAAAGAGGTTCGGTCGGATGCGCACGTCGCCTTTGAGGCGCGTGACAGCGGCGGTGTCGAGATTTCACTGGAGTCGCGGGTTGCGCCCTATTACGGCAGTGCGATTCTGGAACAGACGCGAGAAGTTCTGGGCGAACTCGGAGTGAAGCACGCGCGGGTTGCGATTCACGATGAAGGCGCGCTGCCTTTCATTATCGCGGCGCGCATCGAGGCTGCGGCCAGGCGCGCTGGGATCGCGCTCGGCAAGCGCTCGCTGCCGGAGCAGCATCCGCTGCCGCCACCGTCGCAAAAGGACCGGCTGCGCCGCTCGCGTTTGTATCTGCCGGGCTCTGAACCGAAGTACTACATCAACGCCTCGTTGCATGCGCCGGATGCCGTGATTCTCGATTTGGAAGATTCGGTGCATCGCGGCGAGAAAGATGCCGCTCGCATCCTGGTACGAAATACTTTGCGGACGGTCGATTTCGGATCGTGCGAGCGCATGGTGCGCATTAACCAGTTGCCGCTAGGTCTCGAAGATCTCGCGGAAGTGGTGGGCGAGAGTCCGGATCTGATTCTGATTCCGAAGGTCGAGCAGTCCGAGCAGGTGCGGGAAGTGGATCGCATGATCGGCGAGATCAAGGCGCGCAACGGAATTATCCGGCCGATCTGGATCATGCCGATCCTGGAGTCGGCGTTGGGAATCGAGAACGCATTTGCCGTCGCGACGGCGAGCGAAAACGTGGCGGCGCTGACGATTGGGCTCGAGGATTACACGGCCGACTTGGGCGTGGTGAAAACCGCGGAAGGGCGTGAGTCGCAATATGCGCGGTCGCGTGTGGTGAATGCGGCGCGCGCGGCGGGAGTGCAGGCGATTGACTCGGTCTTCAGCGATGTCGCCGACATGGATGGTCTGCGACGATGGGGAGAAGCCTCACGGGCTGCGGGATTCGAAGGCATGGGATGCATTCATCCCGGGCAGATTCGCGTGATCCACGAGGCGTTTCAACCGACCGCGGTCGAGATCGAAAAGGCGCGGAAAGTGGTTGCGGCTTTTGAGGAAGCGCAAAATAAGGGGTTGGCCGTGGTAAGTCTGGGTTCGAAGATGATCGATCCGCCGGTGGTACAGCGGGCGCTGAAGCTGGTGGAGCGGGCGAAGGCGATGGGAGCGATTTCGTGAGCGATATTTTGAGCGAACGCGTAGAACTGGCGCATAACGCGGTCGGGCGCGCGGTGCCGACGATGGTGAACGGCAAGCCGCAGATTCCGTTTCTCGGCACGGGAAAATATCAGCCGCGTGCGCGGAAGGCGGCGCCGGCAATCTGCTCGACTAAAGATTATCCGGATAGTGGCGATAAGCGCGTCGCCGACTTGGAGACGGCGCTGCGCAAGTGCGGGCTGCGCGACGGGATGGTGATCTCGAACCATCATCATCTACGCGACGGCGATAAGGTGGCGCTGATGGCGCTGGAAGCGGCGGCCAGGATCGGCGTCAAAGATCTGATGTGGTTCCCAAGCGCGTCGTTCCCTTCCCAGAAGAGCGCGATCGAACTGATGGACAAAGGCGTGATCCATCACATCGAAGGCTCGATGAACGGGCCGCTGGGCGACTACTGCACGCAAGGGAAGATGCGCGGCATGGGTGTGCTGCGGTCGCATGGCGGCCGCTACCAGGCGATCCAGGATGGAGAAGTTCACGTTGACGTCGCGGTGATTGCGGCGCCGACCGCCGATTTCTTCGGTAACGCCGACGGCTCGCATGGCAAGTCGGCCTGTGGCTCGCTGGGTTTTGCGCTGGCAGATTCGATTTACGCCGATCGCGTGATCGTGGTCACCGATAACCTAGTGCCATTTCCTTGCGTGCCCTGGCAGATTCAGGGCAACAACGTCGACTTCGTGGTCGAGGTGGAATCGATCGGGGATCCGGCGAAGATTGTTTCCGGCACGACTCAGATCACGCGTTCGCCGGACCGGCTGCGGATCGCGGAGTTGGTGGCGCAGTTTCTGCGGGCTGCGGGAATCATGAGGAACGGATTCTCGTTTCAGGCAGGGGCGGGCGGGATCGCGCTGGCATTCGTCGAGTATCTGAAACAGATGATGAAACAGGATGGAGTCAAGGCGCGCTTCGTTCGCGGCGGGTCAACTAAATTCCTGGTTGAGTTGTTGCATGAAGGGCTGACGGATTACATCCTGGATGGGCAGACGTTTGATCTCGATGGCGTGAAGTCGATCGCGAATGATCCCCGGCACGTGGCCACTTCGCCGTTCACTTCGTACAACTACCACGGTAAGGGAAACTTCGCTTCGCTGGTCGATGCCGTGGTCTTGGGCGCGACGGAAGTTGACGTGAACTTCAACGCCAACGTGGTGACGCACTCCGACGGGCGCTTGCTGCACGGCATTGGCGGATGGCAGAACTGCCTGTTTGCGGGGTGCACGATTCTTGCGCTGCCTTCGTTCCGGGATCGCATTCCCGTCATCGTGGACGAGGTCACGACGATGACGGGGCCGGGCGAGATGATTGACGTGGTCGTGACCGAGCGCGGAATTGCGATCAACCCGCGGCGCACGGACCTGCTCCATGCGGTGATGGGATCGAAGCTGCCGATTCGTTCGATTCAGGACATCAAGGGGGAAGTCGAGAAAATTTGCGGCAAGCCAGCGCGGCCGAAGTTGGGCGATCGTCCGTGCGCCGTGGTGAAGTGGGTGGATGGGACAGTGCTGGATACGGTGTGGCAGGTTAGCTGACGTCATGCTGGGCGCGCGGCAGCCTTGTTAACCGCAGAGATCGCTGAGTACGCAGGGAATAACTTTAGCCTTAACTTGAAGTGCCCTTCGATGTTGGAACTCTCCTGTTTTTCAATCGTCCATTCCTCCAATTTGCGGACAGTTCGCAGCCGTGAAGTTTGACGAGTAAAATTTTGTGGGATGGCGGGATCGCGGGCAGACAGGTATCCTGATCTGCCCGATTTTATTTTGCGGAGGTGCGGGTGCGCGGGCTGAAAGCGAAACGAGTCCTGATCACCGGTGGCGCCAGTGGCATCGGAGCGGCCACGGCAGCGCGATTTCTTGACGAGGGGTCGGTGGTGTGCGTGCTCGACCGCGACGCGGAGGCGCGGCGGAAGATTCTTCACGAATTGCCCGATCTGGCGGGAGCCCTCGATGCCGACGTTTCGAATTTAAAACAGGTGCAGGCCGCTTTTGCCGAAGCGATTCGTCTGATGGGTCGCGTGGATGTGCTGGTGAATAACGCCGGCATCAGCATCCGTCATAATTTTCTCGACATCACGCCGGAAGAGTGGGACAAAGTGATGGCCGTGAATCTGACCGGAGTGTTCTACGTCGCGCAGACGGCGGCACGGCACATGATGGAGCGCGGCGACGGCGTGATTCTGCAAACGGCGTCGACCAACGGCGTCATGGGATATCCGTTTTATGCGGATTACAACGCCACCAAGGCGGGCGTGATCGAGCTCACGAAATCGATGGCGCTGGAACTTGCGCCGAAAGTAAGGGTGTGCGCGGTGGCTCCGGGATATGTGATGACGCCGATGCAGCGCGCCGAGTACACGGATGAAATGCTCGAAGAGGTCAACCGGAAGATTCCTCTGCGCCGACATGCTCAGCCGGAAGAGATTGCGGCCCTGTTCGCCTTCCTCGCTTCGGACGATGCGCAAAACATCACCGGGCACGTTTACACATGCGACGGCGGAGAAACCGCGGGAGGGCTGGCCAGCCGGTAAGCCATGCCGCTTTCAGGGAAGTTGCGCTGACGATGGCGGAGGGTGCGGGATAGATTTGATATGACCACGAAAATGACGACGAAAACGAATGAGCGCGAGCGGTCGCGCGAGTGGTACGACCGGGCGCAGCAATCGCTTATTGAAGGCGTGAACTCGCCGTCGCGCGGCGCGGCCGTATACTCGCCGGGGCCGGTGGTGCTGGAGCGTGGCCGCGGGTCGCGCGTCTGGGACCTCGATGGGAACGAGTACGTCGATTTCATGATGTCGTTCGGCGCGCTGATCCAGGGGCATGCGCATCCGAAAATTGTTGAGGTGGTTTCGCAGACGATGGCCGGCGGTTCGCATTTCGCAGCCGCCACTCCGGCGGAGGCGGAAGCCGCCGAGCGCTTCCAGCGCATGGTGCCGACCGCGGAGGCGGTGCGCTTCACCAACAGCGGCACTGAAGCCACGATGCTCGCCTTGCGCCTGGCGCGCGCGCACACTGGACGAACAAAATTCCTCAAGTTCGAAGGCCACTACCACGGATGGTATGACGCTTACTGTTTGAACGGAAATAGCCATCCGGCGGACCAACTGGGACCGCGAGAAAATCCCACTCGATTCCCCGATTCGGAGGGCATTCCGGCGTCGGTGTTCGACGATGTGGTGCTTGCGCCGTGGAACGATCTGGAAGCGCTTGAGAGTATTCTGCGCCAACACGGGCCAGAGCTGGCCGCCGTGATCACCGAGCCGATCATGGCGAACATGGGTTGCATCCTGCCGCGCGATGGATATCTGCAGAAGGTCTGCGATCTGGCGCATCAGTTCGGCGCGCTGTTTATTCTGGACGAAGTTGTGACCGGGTTCCGCTACGCACCCGGCGGATGCCAGCAGCGTTACGGCCTGAAGCCGGACTTGAGCACGTTCGGCAAGGCTTTGGGAGCGGGGTTTCCCGTTGGCGCCGTGGCGGGGCCGCGCGCGATCCTCGACCGCATGCGCTGGGGCAGCGGCATGGTACTGCATTACGGAACCTTCAACGGCCATCGGCTTACGATGAGCGTAATCGCGGTGAATCTGGACTTGCTTTCGGCGAATGACGGCGCGGTTTACAAGCAGATATATGGGATCGGAGATGCCGCGGTCGCCGGTCTGCGTGATGTTTTTCGTCGCAGAAAGATTGACGCCGTCGTTCAAGGTTTCGGCCCGATGTTTCAGATTTACTTCACCGGCCGCGACGCGATCCGGGATTATCGCGACTACTGCCAGTATGCCGATACGTCAAAGTACTCGCGATTCATCCACCGACTGCTCGATCGCGGCATCTATATGACGCCTTCGAACGGATTGCACTGGATTATTTCGACTGCGCATACCATGCAGGATGTGGAGACGCTCTTGGTAGCTGCCGACGAAGTCTGTGCGGAGATGGCATGAGCACGGTCGTCTTCCTCGGCGGAGGGCGGATCACCTCGGCGATGCTGGCGGGCCTGCGCCTGGGCAAAACCAGACACCGCCTGGTTGTGCATGATTGCGATCCGGGCAAGCTGCGTGATCTGAAAAAGCGTTACGCGGTTATTGTCGAGCCCGACCTGACCCGCGCCGTCAAGCAGGCGGGCGTGCTGATCGTCGCAGTTCGCCCGAGTTCGGTTCGCGAACTCCTTCAGATGGTCGGGAAAGCGATCGGGAAAGTGAACCGGAGATTGCTCGTGGTTAGTCTGGCCGCAGGTGTGCCGCTGCAAGCACTGAGCAAGTCTGTCGGCCCGCCCGTGCAATGGGCCCGTGCCATGCCGAGTCCGGTTTGCCGCAGCGGGCGCGGCTTAACGGCGCTAACCTTTCCGCGGATGTTGCCTCGGGCGGATCGCAAACGCGTCCACGATTTTTTCGCCAGCTTCGGCCAGGTCGTCGAAATTCCGGAAAGCAAGTTCGACGCCTTCACCGTGACCTACTCATGCAGTCACGGGTATCACGCGCTCGCGACTCTGGCGCGAGTTGCGCAAGCGGCAGGTCTTGATCGAAAAACGGCGCTTCTGGCGAGTGCGCATGCGTTGGCGGATGGGATCATCGCCTGGCGCGAGGGAAGGCATTCACTGGAGTCGTTGCTGGAGGAGGCGGCCACTCCTGGCGGCATTGCGGCGGCAACGGCGGCCAAAATGGACGCGGCCGGATACGGGCGCGCCGTGCGGCAAGGCGTTGCCGTTGGACTGCGGCGTGCCCGTGCGAACGCGGGCAAATGATTTTTGGGGAACTGATCGCCATCCGCTTGCGCAGTCGTCCAACAGTACAGACTTGGGTGTGGGAAGGCTTCCTCAAAGCCAACAAAATCATTTTCTGAAGTTCCAATGCGATTGCAGCGGAGTATGATGTCCGGCTATGACGATGCCGACGCCTGAAGAGGAACGCGTACGCATAGCTGGCGTGTACTCCGCGATGAGCGACGAAGAACTTGGTCAGATCGCTGAAAGCGGCGACGAATTGAGCGCCGCTGCCCAGGAAGCGTTCCGGGCGGAGGTGGCGAGGCGTGGCCTCAAGATGGAGATTGCCCCGCCCCGCGGCGAAGACGTCTTCGAGTTCAACGAAACCGTCACACTGCGCCAGTTTCGCGATCTTCCCGAAGCGCTGCTGGCGAAGGGGAGTCTGGAGTCAGCGGGGATTGAGGCTTACCTGGTGGACGACAACATGATTCGCATGGATTGGTTCATCTCCAATCTTCTTGGCGGAATCAAACTGAAGGTTCGTCCCGAGGATGCGGAAGCGGCTGGCGAAATCCTGAACCAACCCATCCCCGAAATGCTGAATGTTGAAGGCGTCGGGAATTTTGAGCAGCCGAAGTGTTCCCGTTGCCAGTCGCTCGATGTGACTTATGCAGAACTGAATAAAGAATTCTCGTATTTGACGGCGTACGCTGGTGTTCCCATCCCGGTGTACAAAAAGGGATGGACCTGCCATGCGTGCGGCAATGAGTGGGAGGAGCAGGGCGGCGCGGCACCATAAGTTCTTCCGCTTGTAGAGACGGGGCTTGCCCTGTCGGCTCTGGCCGCAGAGGGAGACGCGGCAAGACTCGTCTCTACCGGGACGCTATAATCGGCAGCAATGCGACAATTTTTCCGCATGCTGCTTTTGGCTCTCGTCTTGATGACGGTGGCGCTGGTTTCGGCGCTTACGGCCATGCGGCTCGCGATCCACGGGCGCGAGGTGGCGATACCGAAATTGGTGGGCATGAGCCCGTTGGAAGCGGAGCGCGCGGGCGCGGCTTCGGGTCTGCTGGTGGTGATCGAGCGGCAGTTCTACAGCGCTGACATTCCCGAAGGAAGAATCATGACCCAGATACCGCCGCCGGGAACCAAGGTGAGGCGAGGCTGGTCGATCCGCGCGGCGCAAAGTCTGGGGCCGCAGCGGGTGGCGATTCCCGACGTGACGGGTGGGAGCGAGCGGGTCGCGGAGCTGAACATACAGCGCCGGGGGCTCAGTCTGGGTTCGGTCGCGCACGTCAATTTGCTGGACGCGCCGCTGGACCAGGTGATATCGCAAAGCCCGCCGGCGAATGCCAGCGGCGTGTCTGCGCCGAAGATCAATCTGCTGATCAGCGACGGTCCCGAGCCGCCAATCTATGTGATGCCGAACCTCACCGGACAACCGCTCGGGAGCGCGACGTTGGCGCTGCAGGACGCCGGTGTGAAGGTCGGGAAAGTGAGCGTGCTTCCGCCGACGCAGTCGCCCTTCGAGCCGCAAAGCGGGCCGGCTGCGCCGTCTGCGGTTTCGGGGCCCAGTGCGGCGAGCATGATCGTGACCCAGATTCCGGCGCCAGGGCAGAAAGTCGTGGCGGGCAGCGCGGTGAATTTCGAAGTCCGCTAGAAGCGGCGAGCTGCGCTCGCCCGCACAGCCGAGGGCGGCTGTGCCTGCGTGGTTCTGGATGGTTTCCGTTCGATCATTGCGGCGAAGAATCCGTCGCATGGATGCACGCCGGGAATGGTCTGCAGATAGGGTCCAGCGAGAAGCGACGCGGTATCTTTCCAGCAGATTTCGCCGGACTGCCGCAGTTGCTCGAACTCTCCTTTGCAATCCGCGATTTTGAATTCCGCTGTGCCGTCGAGCGCAGCTTCCACCACCGCTTCGTTTCCCTCACGCTCCATCGAACACGTGGAATAGACGAGCCGCCCGCCCATCGCAAGCTGGGCCAGCGCGGACTTCAGGATGGCTACCTGCCTCGACTGAAGATCGCGCAGATCTTCGGCTTTGAGCCGCCACTTGATCTCCGGGTTGCGGGCCAGGGTCCCGGTGCCGGAGCAAGGAACGTCGGCGAGGATGCGGTCGAAAGCAAGCGAAAATGGCAGATGACGCGCGTCGGCAGCGACTACGTAGACGTTCGGCAAGCGAGTGAGGTCGTGCAGCAAGCGCGCACGGTGAGGATGCAACTCTGTCGCAAACACTTTGGCGCGCGGGTTGCGCCGGGCGAGCAGGGCAGTCTTGCTGCCGGGAGCGGCGCAACAATCAAGGATCGCACAATCGACGTTCGTTTCTCCACGGCCAACGAGTAGTGCGACCAGTTGCGAAGCTTCATCCTGAATGGCGACGCGGCCTTCCTGGTAGGCGCGCGTTCCGGTTACGTCGCCTGCAAGAACGCGTCGCGCGGCCGATAGCAGTCCACCCGGCGCGAGCTGCACGCCTGCTCCGGCAAGCTCGGTCTCACATTGACGATCGTGAATGTGAATCGACGTTGTGGGCACCGTCTGATCATGGGCGCAGATCTGCCGCGCTGTCTCAAGTCCATAGCGTTCGATCCAGCGTGCCACCAACCACGGGGATGAGCGGCGTTTCGAGCCAGCGTGATCGAGTCGGGCGATTTACCGATTTCGGCGAAGATGTCTTTCGTGCCGGTCGCGGCAATCTTCCTGAGAACCGCGTTCACGAACGAAGCCGCCGAGCGCTTTCGCGCAGCTTTGACCAGCTCCACACTTTCAAAGATCGCCGCGCGCGCCGGCACTCTGGAGAGAAACTGCAATTGATACACGCCGAGGCGCAATGCGGCCAGCACCTCGCCATCCAGCCGCTCAAGCTTCTGCGAAGATGCGACGGCCAGTCGCTGATCGAGCAGAGACTGCCAGCGGAGAACTCCCATCACCAGCTCAGTGGCGAGCCCATGATCGCGCGCGGAAAGCTTTGAGAGGCGAGCGGAATGGAGCAGTTCGGCGGCGTACGAGTCTTCGCGCTCGACCCGCAAAAGAATCTCGAGAGCCACGGCGCGAGCGGGAGAGACGGCCATCGCAGCCTATTGTCCCAGATGGTCGCCGGATTTGGGCCGGTAGCCGTTGACGAATTCCTGCGCGGTCATGCGGCGCTTGCCCTCGAGTTGAATTTCTATCAGCTCCAAGGTGGTGTCAGTATCTTTGTCTTTGGCTTTATTCTTGCCGCAGCCGACGAATAACCGCGTTCCCTCGACCGCGATTTGTCCGGCCGTCAACCTCACCGCATGTTGCACGGGTTGAGCGCGGTGCACCTGCAGCGTTTTATTCTTGAAGATGGTGAACGCCCCCGGCCAGGGCTGAAATCCGCGCAGGCGGTTGAACAGATCGTTCGCTGAGCGAGCGAAGTCCATGCGGCCATCTTCTTTTTTCAGAATCGGCGCGAGCGTGGCTTGCGAATGACCCTGCGGAGTCGGGCGAACTTGCCCATCTTCGAGTCCGCGCAGGGTCTCTACCATCAGATTCGCGCCGATGGACGCCAGCTTCGGGCCCAGCGTCTCGGCTGTGTCTTTCAGATCAATGGAGATTTCGCGCTGCATGAGTATGTCGCCGGTGTCGAGCCCTGCGTCAATACGCATGGTCGTAACCCCGGTGACGGACTCACCGTTGGCGATCGCCCATTGGATCGGCGCCGCGCCGCGATACTTTGGGAGCAGAGACGCGTGCAGGTTCAAATTTCCGAAGCGCGGAAGATCGATCATCCACTGCGGAATGATTCGCCCATAGCCGACGACGACGATCGCGTCCGGTCGGATCGCCGCAAGCTGATCGTGGAATTCGGTGTTGTTCTTGATGGTGGCGGGTTGCAGTACGGCAATGCCCAAGCGGATTGCCGTATCTTTCACCGGAGAAACAGCCACTTCCATTCCACGTCCGCGGGGCCGATCGGGTTGCGTCACCACCAGCGGCACGGAATGACCGGCCTCGACCAGTCGCTCTAGGGTCGGAACAGCGAATCGAGGCGTGCCACAGAAAACCAGAATCATAGATGCGCGGCCGCTAGTGCTGGATCTTAATTTGCCAGACTTTGTCATCCCGAGCGGAGCGAGGGATCTGCAAGTTTGCGGCGAACAGCAGGTCCTTCGCTTCGCTCAGGATGACAATTCATGAGAAGGAGTCCTTACCATTCTCCCGCCTTCACCAGTTTCTTGATCTTGCGCTTGATGAGGTCGCGCTTCAGCGCGCTAACGTGTGAGATGTAAAGCTTGCCGTTCAGGTGATCGGTTTCATGCAGGAAGGCGCGCGCCAACAGGTCTTCTCCGGTGTGCTCGAAAAACTTGCCGGTCAGATCCTGCGCGCGTAGCGTCACGGTCTTGGCGCGCGTGACGTCCTCACGAAATTCGGGGATGCTCAGGCAGCCTTCGCTGCTCCGCTGCCGGCCTTCTTTGCTGATGATTACGGGATTGATGAGGACCAGCCTGGCATCGGGGTCTTCTTTGAAGGTCACATCCACGACGGCGATTCGCTTCGAAATGCCGATCTGCGGAGCCGCCAGGCCGACGCCGCGGGCTGCGTACATCGACTCGAACATGTCTTCCACCAGCTTTTTGAGCCCGTCGTCGAAGCTGGTCACCTCAGCCGCAGGGATTTCCAGGACCGGATCGCCAAATTTCACAATTGAGTAAATCATTTTCGGATTACTAATTTTCGAACACGAGTTTCGGATCAATAGTTCTTCAGTTGTTCCAGATAGCCTTGAAAATTTCGCCTCGTTTCCTTCATCGAGTCTCCGCCGAATTTCTCGAGCGCCGAGCGCGCCAGCGTGAGCGCGACCATCGCTTCGGCGGCAACGCCGGCCGCGGGTACGACGCATACATCCGAGCGCTCGTACGCCGCCTTCACGGGCTCGCGTGTCGCGAAATCCACCGACTGCAATGGACGCCGCAGCGTGGAGATCGGTTTCAGATAACCGCGAACCCGAATCTCCTGCCCGTTGGAGACGCCGCCCTCCAGACCCCCGGCATTGTTGCGCGTGCGCGTGAAGCCGGCAAATCCCGAGTGGCTTTGATAACCAATTTCATCGTGCACGGCCGATCCGGGCGAATGCGCTGCCTGAATCCCGCTTCCGATTTCTACCGCTTTCACCGCCTGCAACGACATGACCGCCGCGGCCAGCAGCGCATCCAGCCGCTCATCCCATTGCACGTAGCTGCCGAGACCGGGCGGAACATTGTGCGCCACCACTTCGAAAACGCCGCCCACCGAATCGCCCGTACGCAGAACTTTATCGACTTCTTCCTTCATGCGCTGCTCGGCATCAGCGTCGGCGCAAGAAAGAAGAACCTCGTTTTTGCGCGACAGTGGCTCGATTTGCTCCCATGCGATTTCCCGGTCCGCAATCGAAACCGAGCCAACCGCAATCACATGACTCAGAACTTCCACGCCCAACTCGCGCAGCAGCAGCTTGGCGAGCGCTCCAATCGCAACCCGCGCCGCCGATTCCCGGGCCGAGGCGCGTTCCAGAACATAGCGGGCTTCCGCGAAATCGTACTTCAGAGCTCCAGCAAGATCGGCATGGCCCGGGCGCGGCGACGCCACGCGCTTGTGTTTCTCCGGATCACCCGTCTCCACCGGCAGCGACTCTTTCCAATTCTGCCAGTCGCGATTCTCGAGCATCACCGCGATCGGCGAGCCGATCGTCTTGCCGTGATGCACCCCGGAGAGAAAGTGCGCCCGGTCGGTTTCGATCTTCATGCGCCCGCCGCGCCCAAAGCCCTGCTGACGCCGCCAAAGTTCGCGATCCACAAATGCCCGATCCACCGCCAGCCCGGCAGGCAGCCCGGAAAGGAACGCAACCAGCGCCTCGCCGTGGGATTCTCCGGAAGTGAAGTAGCGCAGCATGTGGAAAAGGCATTGTAAATGAAGAAGAAACGTTCAGCTCTCTTTGATTTTGGCGGAATGGTTCCCCGGAATCCGTTTCTTGCGCCAAAGGCGCGGCATGTGCGGGTACAATTAACTATCGCTTTGCGCCGGTAGTTGCCGGACGATCTGGACTTCCAGACTCATCGCGCCACTTCGTCGCAGGACGCGAGGATTTTTCCATGTTGACCGCGAAGGCTGATCCGTTGCATCCGGAAGTCGTCGAGCCCATTCGCTGCGTGATCGCCGACGATCACGAAATGCTGCGCTACGGCGTGCGCCGCCTGCTGGAAGACGCTCCCGACTTTGCCGTAGTGGGCGAAGCGGCCGATGCCGCCGAGGCGCTCAAGTTGGTCCTAAAGCACCGCCCCGACCTGGTATTGCTCGATATCGGCATGCCCGGTATGTCGTCGTTCGAAGCCGGACGCCTCATCGTGGAACGCTGCGCCGGCACGCGCATCGTGTATCTGACCATGCATGAGGATCGGGAGTATGTGCAGCAAGCCCTGCGCTCGGGCGCCAGCGGGTACCTGCTGAAAGACACTTCCGCGCCGCTTTTGTTGCGCGCTTTGCGCGAAGCGCATCGCGGCGAACGGTCATTGAGTCCGCAGATCCAGACAGAATTGAAAGACGGCGCGATCCTGCGGGAACAGGCGGCGGGCGTGCCGCTGCGAAGAAGCACCCTGACTCTGCGCGAGCGCGAAGTGATGAAGTTGCTCGCCGAGGGCAATACGGTGAAGAAAGCGGCGGCGGTTCTCGGAGTCAGCGTCAAGACGGTGGAAGCGCACAAGTTCAACTTGATGCGCAAACTCGACATTCACAACAAGGCCCAACTGGTCACGGTCGCCATACAGAAGAAGATTCTTCCGCTGCCGGTCCCGATGTAGGGACAGGTGCAGGGGCTGATGCAGGGAGGAAGCTGCCTGCCCTAAATAAAAGACCAATCTTGCGCGCGCGTTATAACTGCTGCGGCGAGGCTGGCAAGATCGGGAACCTCCAGGTCCGCCTGTCCGGCGGAAGCTCGAACCGCGCCAATCCCGGGACGGGCAGATTTCCGGTTCACCCACACCGTCGAGATCCCCAGCGACCGCGCCGGCGCCACATCGTGATAGATGCTCTGCGCGGCGTGCAGCAGCCGGTCCGGAGAAATCGCAAGCGTGCGCAGGGCCATCTGGAAATTATTGACGGAAGGTTTGTAGCTTCTCGCTTGTTCCGCCGTGATTACGCCATCGAATTCCACGCCCAGATGTTTCCGCGTCTCCGCAAATAGATCGTCGTCGATGTTTGAAATCACTACGAGCCGATAGCGCTTTTGAAGTTCGCGCAGCGCAAGCACGGTATCCGGGAAAGGCGGCCACGCACGGACGGATTCGTCCAGCGAGCGGATTTCGGCGGAACTAGCCTGGAAATGGAAGCGATCTGCAAACGCCCGCACCACCGATCGCAGCACATCCCGGTAGCTTTGGTATGGGCCGCTTTCCGCTTCCGCCTCGAATTCTCCGTAGAGCTCGAGAATTGAAGCGTCGGGTAGACTTTGACCGTGATTTGCGAGCACGGCCCGCAGGACGGGCAGAATCCCCGACTCCCAATCGATGAGAGTGCCGTAGCAATCAAAGCTGATGGCGGTGAAATGTGAGAAGTCCATAGGCGTGGAAGAAAGTGAGTCGATTAGAAAGACGCGATGCGTGGAAGCTCAGGCGCACACTCTATGCTCTATGCTTTCTGTTCGCTGAACAGGTCAAACGCTGGCGCTGCGGATGTTGGGCGCTCCGGGGCTGTGGGTGGTGCGGGCTGCGCGCCGGGATCTTCCGCGCTGGTTTTCGCAGTGGGCGATTTTTCCCCTTGCAAAAATTTCCTGGAATCGAACAGCGGACGCTCCAGCGACGCGTTGTAACTGGTCCACGGTCCCTCGAGTTCAGCCTCGCGCTCAAAGTGAGCACGCATCGCCTCCATCTTGGAATCCAGATCGTCGAGATAGTGCAGCATGAGCGCTTCGGGAAACATCGGCAGCTTGGGCGATCCAAATTCGTACTGCCCGTGGTGGCTGATGATCATATGTTCGAGCAGAGTTTTCAGTTCCGCGGGAAAGTCAGGCAGTTTTGCGAGCTTGGTCTGCAGCATCTCCAGTTCGATGATCATGTGCCCGAGCAACTGGCCGCGCGTGGTGTACGAGAACGCGCGGTTGTAGGTCAGTTCCTGAAGCTTGCCGATGTCATGCAGAAACGCTCCCGTCAGCAGCAGGTCGCGGTTGATTTGGGGATAGTTCCGGCAGATCAAATCGCAGGAGCGGAACAGCGACACGACGTGATCGAGCAGTCCGCCGATGTAGGCGTGATGAAGGGTCTTGGCCGCCGGGGCATTGCGGTAGCGCTCGGCAATCTCCGGGTCCGCCATGAACAGTTCCACCAGCGACTTCAGGTGCGCATTCTGGAACGTGGCCACAAATTCCGTCAGCGTTTGCCAGAGTTCGCCGATGTCCTTGGTGGTCTTGGGCAGGTAGTCGGCGAAGTCGACCTCGCCTTCTTCCATGCGCCGCAGCTTGTGAATCGTGAGCTGAAAACGATTCTTGTACTTGTTGATGAGCCCCTTGATCTTGAGAAAGTCGTCCTGCTCGAAGGCGTCGACGAATTCGTCGACGTTGTCCCACATCTTGGCCTCGATCTGGCCGGTGCGATCCGCCAGGACTAAGGCCAAGTAAGGCTCGCCATTTTTTTTTGCCTTTACCTGCTTCGATGCCACCAGGAAGCTGGAGGTGACGATCTTGTTTTCCTGCTGGGAACATTCGGAGATAAAAAACTCTTTCATGAGCCTCCGCGAAATCGGCTGGCCGCTTACAAGCCTGTGGTGAAAACTCGAACTTTCGAAATCCAGCGCCTGAAGGTGCGTTGATGCAATGCGGTTGCGGCACGCCTGAAGGCGTGCCCTGATACGAACCCACTTGCGCCACGGGCCGCCAGAAATCGCAGCCAACTTTACCCTAAAACACGCCGAGTTTCTTCTTCTTTTTCAGTTTCTTCGCTTTGGCCTCTTTGTCCGTGGTCTCGACGGGCTTGGTTTGCTTGGCGCTCGCGCCCGAGTCGATATAACCCGTCCTGTAATCAATGAAGGCCTCTTCGCGCAACGTCGTCAGGTAAGCACGCAGCGCGGGCTGCAGTTTCTGCATGTACAACGCATCCTGAATGCGAGGCTCAACTTCCTTCAAGGTGGGAATGCCCGCCGTCTGATGCTCGGTCGCCTGCAGGATCACGTACCCCTGTTTGGTGCGAATCACATCCGTGACTTCCCCGGCCTTCAGCGCAAAGACCTTGTCTTCCAGTTCTTTCGAGAGTTCGCCGCGCTTGAAACTCTGGAGGTCGCCGCCGTCTTTCGCCGACGGTCCGTCAGAGTACCTTTTCGCCAAGTCTTCAAACTTTGCGCCCTTGTGAATTTGATCGAGAAGATCCTGCGCTTTGGCCTGGGCGGCGGCGAGCGCTGCTTCCGTGTCAGCTTCCGATGGCGGCTCGGGCTTCGCGTCCGCGCTCGGAGCCGGTTTGGCGGGCAGTTTGGGCGCGATCAGAATCTCACTCAGGCGAGCCTGCTCCGGTTGCTCCATCTCCGCGCGGTGCTGGTCATAGAACTTTTTCACCTCGTCCTTGCTCATGGCAAGGTGCTGACCGACTTCCTGCCCAATCACCTTCTGCGTGATGATCTGGTTGCGCAGGTTCTGCTTGAAGTCTTCATAAGAAGCTCCCTGCGCCTCCGCCGCTTTCTCCAGGTCTTCCATGGTTTCGAGGTTCATCTGCTTGCGCATTTCATCGAGGCGCTTGATGAGTTCGGTGTCGCCGTTGATGCCGAGGTCTTTGCCCTTTTGCAGCAGGAGTTGCTGGTCGATCAGATCGCGCAGAACGTCGCGTTGTTTTTCGGCAAAAATGCGGTCGGCGTTGGCGGGGTCCTGTTGCTGGATCTCCTGCTTGAGCTGATCGCGGCTGCGGATGTATTCCGAGCGCGTGATGATTTCGTTGTTCACACGGGTGATGATCTCTTCGACCACGCTATCGGCCGGCGAAAGAGATGGGAGCAACAGCGCGTATCCAACAGCCAACAGCAGGGGAAGTCCGGTTTTCTT
>Ga0116128_1000419_pt1 | contig 23032 bp, 19 predicted proteins | sample June2015DPH_16_1_3_FD_88974 | JGI IMG/M metagenome (GOLD analysis project Ga0116128, IMG submission 88974) | Peatland microbial communities from SPRUCE experiment site at the Marcell Experimental Forest, Minnesota, USA - June2015DPH_16_150 | ecosystem: Environmental > Terrestrial > Soil >... | reverse complement strand
TGCCTTTTCAGTTGGTGATGGACTGGGTGTTGGCGGGGCAGGTGCAACTCGTGACCTGCCCGTCCATTACCGGCGAATATCGCGAAGTGCTCTGGCGGCCAACGTTTACGCGCCACGAGTTTCCTCCCGCGTGGCTGGAGTTACTGATCGAGAGCAGCTTGCAACTGCCCGATCCTCCGCCATGGCCGCATCCAACCCCGGACGTAAAGGACGCGATCTTCCTCGCCCTGTCCCATGCGGCGGGAGCCTGGCTAGTGACAGGGAATCTCAAGCACTTCCCGGAGCCTGCCCGAGCTGGCGTCATCGTGCTTTCGCCGGCAGAGTACCTGGCACATCTCGGGGAAGGAAGTTAGAAATTTGGATGGTTGACCGGGAAAAGGGAAACGGACGGCCGAGGGTCATGGTCTCTCAGGTCTGAAAATCCAGACATGGGGCACCTAGATTTATGACTGGTCAGATATGGGCTACCCGCCGGTGGCTCGGCCGTACGTCGAGATGACGTTCGACAACAAGACGCACTGGGTCGTAAGCTTCTACGTGGACGGGAAGTTTACCTGCACGACGAACCCGCGCATAAATTACAGGGACGTCATTCGGGTTTCGCTCGGTTCCGTCCCTAAGTTTGAGAGGAGAGATTATGAAACGTTTTTCTTCTTTACTGCTTGTGGTCTTTGCGCTGTGCACAGCAGCGTACGCCCAAACCGTCGTGCAAAAAGCCACCGCTGACTTTGGTCTGATGGGAAATTGGGCGTACAACTGCAGTGTAGCCGCAGGCGTGAACGGCAACGCCCGCTCGACAATTTCCGCCCAGGGCGACGTGGTAATCCAGCATATAGAGTTTGGCGCTGATCGCCAACCGAATGAATACAAGTGGATCGCCGCAGAGCGCATTGACGCGGGGCACCTGCGCGTTACAACAGTGATAGGAGACGAGACACTCGAGCTTGTCATTCGCAAACTAGACGACGGCAGAATGCAAACTGTTTCCAGCGTCACTTCCAGTGGAAAAGTGCTGATCAAAGACGGGCTCTTCTCCAGCGGTGAGCCAGCGCCAACCAGGGAGCGCTGCCAGTAAGCAGGAGGGCAGTATGACGCGAGTTTTCGATCTACCGGATTCGCTCGTGGAACGAGTTGAGGAGTTGGCGCGGGATAATGGCGTCTCGCTGGATGTTTGGGTAACCTCCGCGCTGGCGCAGAAGATCGGCGCGGTGGAGACTGCCGCGGCGTTTTTTCAGCGCAGGGCGCAATCTGGAGGCGCGGGCAAAGGGCTGAGTTCCTACCTCGACATCATTCCCGATAACCCTCCAATGCCGGGGGATGAGTTGCCGAGGGCTTGACAGTGCATTCGTCTACTGCAACACTTTAAGTATGGAAGTTCAATTCACCCCCGAGCAGGAAGCCAAGCTGGGTCAGATCGCCAGCGTGGAGGGGGTTGCGCCTGCGCGCCTGGTGCAGGATGCCGCGCTGCTGCTGATTGAAGACGACCGGCGATTCCGCGAGGGCGTGCGCAAGGGGATCGAACAGGCAGACCAGGGGATGTTCATCGAAGAGGATGAAATGGATGCCCGCGTCTCCCGGATGCTGAGTACCTGATGCGTCTGCGCTGGACCCCGGCGGCGGCGGACGATCTGGAATCGATCGGGAATTACCTTATTCAGTATCTTCCTGCGTTTGCGCAATCAACAATCCTGGAAATCTACCAGACAATCCTTACATTGCGTACCACTCCCTATCGTGGCCGCGCCGGACGGGAGGAAGGAACCCGCGAGTTGGTCTTGCCGCGCTTGCCCTACATAGTTGTTTATCGCGTAAAAGAGAACGATGTTGAAATCCTGCACATCTATCACGGCGCACAATACCGGCCCTGAGGACAGGGAAAAGGGAGACGGAGGGTCGAGGTTTGCGGTCTCCCAGTTCTGAGAATTCAGACTTGGGCCACCCGGCTAGCCCGCCTCGACCTGCTCTGACCATCCGTGTACACCTGCTCAGTTAGTTGCCCTCGTTGTAGGCCTCGCATCCATAGAACCCCGGCGCAGTCGCTTTAGTTGGGGGATTGTACTGAACACAGACGTGAGTATAATGTGCCTGCCCGCTGCGGACGTCTGTGTACTCTATCCTTCCATAGACAAAAAAGGTTATCTCCCTAGCGTCCAACCTCTTGAGTAACTCAACCGTCGGCTGATTACCCTGGATAAGTCCCGGGGCCATCCGGTCCTCGAGAATTGCGGTAAGCGAAGAAGTAATACCCGAGCCTGGGACAAGAAACCCTTGACTGAGCATCCCTGCATTGTTGTTGAACTTCGGCTCCTTGGGGAGCACCTGATAGAAACCAGCACTGCAAGAGGCAAACTGTATCGAGGCTGGGCGTCTCCCGCTGTTAGTAAAGGTGCAGTCGGCTCCAGGCGTTTTACCGATCTCAAAACCCGACACTTTAATCGTGGCACCAATCCACGGCCTGTCTGCTGCAAAAACATTGGCGTTGGACATCTCTGTAGCTTTCGCAAGCCGACTGGCCTGCCGAACGCTTTCCCTCAGCTCCTCCGCTTGCAGATTCAACTTATCAACCGCGATTCCGATGCCCAAATTAATCTTCTCAGCGCTATCAGCAAAATCTCTGGATGCTTTGGCACTCTTCTCAGCTGCCGCTTCGGTCTTCACAGCGGCATCCGCAAGGTTGTGTGTGTCGACTCCACCGCTGTGCATCTCTTTTAGCTGGTTTGCCAGGATCAATATGGTACCCGCGCTGGTAAGAGCCAAGAAAAAAGTGAAAACTGCCATCCATACTGTGGCCCTCGCGGTGAGACGCGATGCCTTCTCAGCGGGGTCTTCGCTATTCTTCTTGGCTGCGCGCCCATCCATCAAGCGCCTTACATATCCGGCTAACCAAGCCAAGCGATGGTGATGAGGTGCTCTCAATCGAGGTAAGGCCTTCGCGCCTATGTTTGTGTCGCTCAAGAGATAAACCTCTTTGAGAATTATTGTAACCCTCGTCTTTCATGGCCGGGAACGGGGAAAACCGCCGGGGCTTCCTGGGTGGGTGGCCCGCTACATCCCAGGTCCCGCTTTCGGAACCTGGGGCACTCAGTGCTTATTGACCGCAGCGGACGGTAGCTTATTCCTCTTCTTCCTCCACCGGCCGCTTGGCATTAGCCAGGATTTTTTCGGCGACTAACTGTGGGACATAGTCGTAGTGGTCCATCTCCATGCGGTAGCTGCCCTTGCCCTGGGTCATGGAAGTGAGAAGCGTGCCATAGGTCAGCATCTCGGCCATGGGGACTTGCGCGTTGATGATGGTTGTCCGGCCCTTGGACTCCATGCCGCCGACGCGGCCACGGCGGGAGTTGAGGTCGCCCATCAGCGTTCCGGCGAATTCGTCGGGAGCTTCGATCTCCACCTTCATGATGGGTTCGAGCAGGCAGGGCTTGCAGGTTTCCATGCACTTGCGGAAGGCGATGCGCCCGGCCATCTTGAAGGACAATTCGTTGGAGTCCACCTCGTGATAGCTGCCGTCGTAGACGGTGGCCTTGAAGTCGACCACCGGGTAGCCGGCGAGATAGCCGCGGGCGGCGGACTCGACGATGCCCTTTTCGACGGCAGGAATGTAGTTGCGCGGAATGGCTCCGCCGAAGATGTCGTTGACGAACTCGAAGCCCGCGCCGCGCGGCAGAGGCTCCATGCGAATCTTGCAGTCGCCGAACTGGCCGTGTCCGCCGGTCTGCTTCTTGTGGCGGCCCTGCGCCTCGGCCTTGCCGCGAATGGTCTCGCGATAGGGTACTTTGGGCGCCTTCAGCGTGACCTCGGCGTGGTAGCGCTTTTTGAGGCGGCTGACGATGGCCTCGATGTGCGGCTGGCCTCCACCGGCAATCAAAAACTCATTGGTCTGCGGGTCGCGGAAGAAGCGGATGAGCAGGTCTTCTTCCATCAGCTTGTGAATGGCGGGGGCGAGCTTGTCTTCATCGGCGCGGCTCTTGGGCTCGATGGCGTATGTCATGGCCGGCTCGGGCAGCTTGTGGAGATCGACCTGAATGTCGGAGCCTTTAACTCCGAGGGTGTCGCCGGTGAGGGTGTCGCGCAGCTTGGCCACTGCGCCCAGGTCTCCCGCGTGCAACTCGGGAACCTCGATGGCCTTGCGGCCCTGCATCACGCTGAGGTGGGAAAAGCGCTCCGAGCCGCGGCGCGTGTAATTCTCGACGTTGGCTTCGTTCTTGATGACGCCGCTGATGACCTTGAAGAAGCTGATCCTACCCGCAAATGGGTCGGTCATGGTCTTGAAGACAAACAGGCCCAGCGGCTGGCTGTCGTCGATCTTGCGCGCGGTTTTGCCGGCGTCGGGATCTTCCGCCGTGGGTTCGATGGCAGGATTGCGGACGGCCAAGGGCGCGCGCTCAACGGGTGAGGGCGTGTACTCCTTGATGAAGTCCAGCAGGTGGTCCAGGGCTATATTGGCCAGGCCGCTGGAGAAGAGCACGGGGAAGATGCGGTCTTCGCGAATGGCGTCATGCAACGCGGCGATGAGATGCTCTTTGGTGAGCGTGCCGGTCTCGAAGTACTCCTCCATTAATTCGTCTCTGCCTTCGGCTACCAGCTCGACCAGCGCCTCGTGGCGAGTCTTGGCGTCGGCAGCCAGGCTGGCGGGAATCTCGGCGGTCACCTTACCGCGGCCGTCGCCACCGGCGGTGTAATGGTAAGCCTCCATGGTCACGAGATCGACGACGCCGTGAAATCCCTCTGCGCCGGAGATAGGAAGCTGAACAGGCACGCAATTGCGGCCCCAGCGCTCGACCAGATCGTCGATCAGGGCGCTCAGCCCCTCGCCGCCGCCGGCCTTGGGGTGGTCCATCTGGTTGACGAGAACGACGCGGGGAACCTGGGCTTCGTCGGCATAGCGCCAAACGCGCTCGGTGACCGGCTCGACGCCGTTCTGCGCGTTCACCACCACGATGGCCGTTTCCGCCGGCAGCAGGGCCGCGCGCGCCTCATGGGTGAACATATGAAATCCGGGAGTATCGATAAGATTGATTTTTACGCCCTGCCACTCGGCAAAGGCCACCGCGTTCTGCATGGTTGCGCCGCGGGCTATTTCCTCTTCGTCATAAGCGGTTACGGCCGAGCCGTCTTGCACGCGGCCCTGGGTGGGGGTCATCTTGGCGGCATGCAGCAGAGCGGCGATCAGAGTGGTTTTGCCACTTTGCGCATGCCCCACTACAGCTACGTTGCGGATCTCACTTCCCTGGTACGTTTTCATGGTGTTCTCCTCGTATTATTGTGAAATTGTTTCAGAATTTGCGGGATCGAACGGAAGAGGGACAGGGAAACAGCGGGGACGTCCGAAGGGGCGTCCATGTGGCCGGATTGGAGGGCCACGTATCCCGGTCTGCCGTCTACCTCGTCCATAAAGGATTGAGCCGGAAAGGTTTGGACCATATAGGCATAAACCTGGAGGGTCTCGGGCCGGCGCCGCTCGAATGGAGGTTGGATGAGTCCGCGGGCGTCACCTGCTACGAAATCGGATGCTATCACACGCGGAGTGTGAACGTCCTGTGACTGGGGGCACAGGGCGGCCGCAGCCCCTGGTTGGGCGGTCTCCCACATCTCTTTTCCCGCAGCCACGGCAGATTGAATAAAACGGCTGGGGCTCGGCGATGTCATGGCGAATAAAATGGAATGGATACGCCCAGGGATAGAGGCGGAGAGCTTCGCGCCGTACACATTTTTTCAGAGAAAGGTCACTTCCGTGCTGATTCGTTCTGATTCTACTGTTCTTGCCACTGGCTTTTTGCTGGCGATGGCCTGTGGAGCGCTTGCACAGGCTCCAGCGCCGGCTCCGGCGGCAGCACCGGCATTCACCATGCCGCCACCCCATGTGAACGCTCCGCTGGGCGAGATCAAACGATGGCCGGGAGACGGGAACGGGGCGTACAAGACGCGCCAGTATCGCGACTTGTTTGCCGAGCAGGGGCACACGGCGGCTGAAAGCCGGGCAAAGATCGAGAAGGCGTTTCAGCAGCTTTTTCATGGCGACGGACAGGAGGAGCGGGTTTACTTTGAGACCGGGGCGAACGAGAATGGGCCGCTGGCTTATATCACGGACTGGGCAAACAACGATGTGCGCACGGAGGGCATGAGTTACGGCATGATGATTGCCGTCGAGCTAGACAAGAAGCGCGAGTTTGACGCGCTGTGGAACTGGTCGAAGACTTATATGCTGGTCACCGACCCGAAGAATCCTTCTGTGGGTTACTTTGCCTGGTCATTCGGCACGGATGGCAGGCCGCGCTCGACGGGGGCCGCGCCGGACGGCGAAGAGTACTACGTCATGGCGCTGTACTTTGCGGCGCATCGCTGGGGCAACGGGAAAGGCATCTATAACTACCAGGCCGAGGCGGACAAGATATTGCGCGGGATGCGGCACCACCCGGTGCTGACGGGAACAAGCCCCTTCCGGATTCACCCCGAGGATGCGCCGTTTACCATGCCGGATCATCCCTGGCCGAGCCCTAACACTAAGGCTCGGGAGCGCGAGGCGGCAGCGGCCGCCGGCAAGGGCAAGCCAGCGCCGCCCATGTTCTGGTTAGGACGCGGACCTCGCACCGAGACGATCGGGCCGATGGTGGACGAGGATCATTTCATGATCCGGTTTGTGCCGAATGTGGAGGACATATCGACGGATGCGAGCTATCATCTGCCGGCATTCTATGAGTTGTGGGCGCGTTGGGGCCCCGTGGAGGACCGCGCATTCTGGACCAAGGCGGCGGATGTGAGCCGGGAGTTTTTCAACCAGGTCACCGGCCCGGAGACGGGACTTACGCCGGACCGGAGCAACTTTGACGGGACGGCGATTATGGGCTGGGATAAAAAGCCGACGTCGTTCGCTTCCGACTCGTGGCGGAGCGTGAGCAACTGGAGCGTGGATTACTCTTGGTGGCGGAAGGACGCGCGGGAGACGGAGCTGAGCGACCGGCTGCAAAAGTTCCTTTACGGCGAGGGTATCGACAAGTTTGCCGATCGCTACACGATGGATGGAAAGCCGCTGTCAACGGGGCACTCGACGGGGATGGCCGCGGCGGCCGCGGTGGGGAGCCTTGCGGCGACGCCGGGACCGACGACAAAGGCGTTTGTGGAAACGCTCTGGAATATGCCGGTTCCTTCCGGCGAATATCGCTACTACGACGGGATGCTCTACCTGATGAGCATGTTGCATTGCAGCGGGAACTACAGGATTATCGAGTAGAGACCGGGACGGCGCGCCTTTCCAGGACTCGGCACAGGAGCTGCCCGCCTGCTTTTTCGCGGGTCAAGTTCGTTCCAAGCGGCGACGGCTAGAGGGATGGGCGGGCGGAGGAGGCCGGAAAATGCATTCGGGCAGCTTTGCCACTGGCGCGCCCCCCGCCCCATCGGCGACAATCTTTCTGCTATGGAAAAACTCACACGACGCAATTTTCTGCTCTCCGCCTCGGCTGTTACGCTGGCCGCGTCGGCTTCGCCCTCACTCTTTGCTGCGCCACGCCTCCAACGGGTCTTCGTCGCCTCGAATACGCCAAAGGGGATTCTGGCCTACGACTGGGATCCGGCCAGCGGCGAGCTGGCGCCCGCGGGCGTGGCCGCCGAGATCGCCAACGTCGCCTGGATCACCTACTCATGGGAGCGGCAGTATCTCTTCGCCACTTCGGATGTTAGGAGCTTCAACGGCAAGGCGACGGGGGCGGTGGCGAGCTTCAGGGTGGCGAAGGGCGAGCTGCATCCGCTCTCAGTGCAGAACTCGGCCGGCGTGGGAACCTGCCACCTGGCACTGGACCATTCGGGGCGCGTGCTGGTGGTGGCCGACTATACCGGCGGCAGCGCGGCCAGCTATCTGGTAACCGGCGGCAAGATCGGCCCCGCCGTGTGGAGCGAGCACTACACCGGCCACGGCCCCAACGCCAGCCGCCAGGAGCACGCCCACGCGCACTTTGCCGCCTTCTCATTCGACAACCGTTTTGTCTATATCAATGATCTGGGCAACGATTGCATTCACATTTATAGCCTGAATGCGGCGACGGCCGAGCTGACTCCGGCGGGCCTCTACACGGCGCGCCCGGGAGCGGGACCGCGGACGCTGCACTTTCACTCCAACTTGCATACGGCCTACTTGGTGAACGAGCTGGATTCGACGGTGGACGTGCTGAAGTGGAAACGCGCGGACGGCAGCTTGACTCTGGTAACGCGGGTTGAGCTGCTGCCGGAGGGCTACCACGGACCGACGCGTGCCTGCGACACAATCATCACTCGCAACGGAAGGTTTGTCTATTTTGCCAACCGTGACAATGATTTCCTGATGAGCTTCCATGCCAATCCGGTGACTGGCCATTTGACGGCTATCGGACGTACGCCCTGCGGCGGCAAATGTCCGCGCAACTTTGTGCTCGACCCCACGGAGCGCTGGATGCTGGTGGCCAATCAGGACTCGAATCAGATTAGCGTCTTCCGGCGCAATCCGTTGACCGGCGAGCTGGCCACGGAGGGAAAGAGCTTTGCGGCTGCGGCGCCGATGCGGATTTTGTTCTAGGGAACAGGGAATAGAAATAGCTGAGCCTTAAACGCTCACAAGGGAGGGGCTGTCCTGTTCTGATTTCGCTTCAAGCGAGTTTAGATCCGCGGTCGGAGCTTGCTCATCCGCCGCGACCACCGGCACGTGCGCCAGCTCCCAGGTTGAGCGGTCCTTGATCAGCCGCGAAACCAGGGCGGTGTGCATGGCGTGCCCGGCGCGCTCCGCCACCACGCGGCCTTCGATGCGGCGGCCGGCCAGCGCCAGGTCGCCGATCAGGTCCAGAATCTTGTGGCGCACATATTCGTCATCGAAGCGCAGCGAACCGTTCTCCGGCCCGGTTGTCCCCAGAATGATGATGCACTCCGGCCCCGCCCCGCGGATCAGGCCCATATCGCGCATCTTCTGCTCGTCAGCCTTGTAGCCAAAGGTGCGCGCCGGTGCTATCACAGAACCATAGGTCTCCGCCGCCAGGTCCACGCGGGCGCTCTGCTTGCCCACGGGAGCGGGAAAGTCGATGGCGTATTCGATGCTGTAGCCGGAGCCGGGATAGATCCCGATGAACTTGTTCCCTTCGCGAACCTCAACCGGACTCAGCACGCGGATAGTCTCGCGGCGCCGCCGCTGGTTGCGGATGCCCACTTTCAGGAAAGCCTCGACATAAGGCTGTGCGCTGCCGTCCAGAATAGGCAGCTCCAGGTTGTCCAACTCCACAATCACGTTGTCCACGCCCATGCCGATAAGCGCCGAGAGCACGTGTTCGGTGGTCGAGATCAGCACGCCTTGCCGCATCAAGCTGGTGGCATAGCTCACCTTGGCCACGTAGCGGCTGATGGCGGGAATCTCAAAATTGTCCAGATCAGTGCGGCGGAAGACGATGCCGGAGCCAGCCGGAGCCGGCAGCATGCGCATGTGCACCGGCGCGCCAGAGTGCAACCCCACCCCGCTGAACTCCAGGGGTGCGGCAATCGTCTGCTCCAAATGCGCGGGACTCAGGTGCGCGTGATTACTCAAAATACCTTCTTTCACGGCAAAGAACAAACCGTGCGCAATGGTTAGAATAGACGCCCGGAGCCATCCCCGTCCTGTGGCATTTTTGCCACACTTTGCGCCAATTAGCCATAGATTGAGCCGGGGTTGGCTTTCCGTATACAGGCCCGGTGCAACAAAAAGCCCAGCCACGTGGCTGGGCCTTTGTGCCTGAAAGAATGCCTGCCGTTACGGAGTAACCGACTGCGTCGAATAGTTGCCGTGGGGCACGGAAGCTACTGCGGTAGGTTTTGCGCCGGTGGGGTATGGCGTTGCCTGGGTGGCGGTCAGCCCCCCTGAGGTCGGGTTCAGCCTAAAGCCAGAGACGGAGTTGCCCAGGTAGTTGGATGTATAGACAAACCGGCCAAGCGCGGCGTCAACCACAACGGCAACCGGCTGCGTGTCAGTCAAGATGGCGCTTGGGCCGGTGGGGTTCACTACACCCGTGGGCGTACCGGTGGCCAGGTCGATGCCGTATGGCGAAACTGAAGAATCCAGCGAATTTGTTACATAGATGAACCTGCCGCGTGGATCGACCACTATCGCGCTGGGCTCGTTGCCTGTCCTGAAGGGGCCGCTGGGCATGAAGCTCAGCGTGCTGCCGCTCAGAATCGTATAACCGATGAGCTGGCTAGAGGCGTAATCGGTGACATATACAAAGCGGTTGGTGGGATCGGTTGCGATAGCTGAGGGCTTGACGCCGGCTTCATACGGATTGGCAAGCGGGGTCAAAGCTCCGCCTGAGCCAATGGTGTAGCCAAAGACCCATCCGGGGTTAGCACAGTTGGAGGGGCAGGTGGGCGTACCCCCGGGACTGTATGCCGACTGGTCATAAGCCGTGACGTAGACGGCATTGCCCTGAACCGTTGTGTTGTTGGCCAGCACGTTTACCCCGGTGGGAACTAGGATATCGCTGCCATATTTGGCGAAGGAGCCGTAAAGACTTAGAGTTTGCGTAGAAACCTCAGAGCCGATGGTGCCTGAAGAAAGGGCATACTCAGTCAGTATCCCGGTGTTAGTGCAAGCCAATGTGGGAGACAGTCTGGAGGCTGTGCAAGACACCACATACAAGTAGGTCCCGGCCGAGTTCACTGCCATGTAAACGGGTGTATCGCTCAGGGTGACTGTATCCTTCGCCGTCAGAGTACCGTTCGTGGAGATGGCAAAGTGGACAATCGAGCCGCCGGACGAAAGTGTCCCCTGGTGGGCGACGTAAAGATTCTCATAGTCGGAGGTAACAACCATGGAAACCGGGTTCACTCCGCCCGAGGACACGGTCGGTGCTCCCGTGCGCAATGCGCCGGACTGAGAGTCCGCCGCAAAGACCTGTATCTGCCCGGCGCTCGATGTCCCCGCGCCGGCGGAACAGGCCACGAAAACAAAATCTATGGTTACAAGTGCACAGGCAGAGAAATAGGTGGCCACTAACAGGCCGATGGCAGAGACCAGAAAAAGCTGGCTCAATTTGCTGAACTTCATGCGCTTCCTTCGTCTTGGGCTGGTCAGTTGCCAGTTCCCCAAAAAACTGGTTAGGTTGCCCCGTATGCATTGTAAAAGCCCGGTACGGGGTGTTGCTAGAGCGCCCGGCATAGGGTTGTTGTCACTCATCACTACTGCGTGCTGCCGTGCGGAACCGCAGCCACAGCCGTCGGCTGGGCGTTAGACGTGTAAGGAGAATGCTGTGCGTTGGTGAGTGTGCCGGACGTGGCGCTCAACTCAAAGTCGGAGACATTGTTGCCGAGAAAATTAGCGGTAAAAACAAAATGGTTGGTCGACGGGTCGATGCCAATAGCCACCGGCTGAATTCCTGCGGAGTAGGTGCCGATGCGCGTGAGCGCTCCACTACTGATTGAGTATGCGCTCACCGTACCGTCCAGTCCGTTGGCTACATAGGCATAGGGGTAGGCGGTATCAACAACGATAGCAGTGGGTTGATTGCCTGCCGGAAACGGGCTTCCGGATAAAGGCGTAAGGAGTCCGGATGCAAATGTGAAGCCACTCACATTGCCGCTGGCGTTATCCGTCACGTAAACGTAGGCGCTGGAGGAATCGCTGGCGATGGCTGACGGGTGGACTCCAGCGGTAAAAGGAACTCCTCCGTTGAGAGGTGTAAGCGCACCGCTAGAACCAATTGAAAAACCAAATACATAACCAACTTTGGGAGTTACCGAGGAGTCATATGCCGTCACAAAAAGGTCCGCGCCAGATTTCAGGACGTTGATCGCGGTCGGCGTAATGATGTGCTTCGGGTTGCTGGGCAGTGTCAACGGCCAGTAGTCCGCGCCGATGATCGTATTGGTAAGCGGCGTCCCCGGCGCGCCGGCGATGGTTGGATTAGGACCGGTAGTGGCTGCCAGCAGGGGAAAGACGCCCACAGATCCCGAGCACGGGGCAGCATTGGAACACGAGGACAATGGCTGGTAGGTGTCCACGACAAACAGGTTCGACCCGCTCACGGCAGCAGCCAACGGGTAAATCCCGGGCGTATTGACGGTGTTCTGCGGATAGAGCTTGCCGTCGTTGCCAATCATGAACTGCACAATGGTATTGTCGTCCTGATTGACCACGTACAGATTCGTGTTGTCGGAGGAGAGGGCTTCGGCCACCGGGTTGCGCCCTCCCGAGGGGAAAGGCGAGGTGGTAATCTGGCGCATTAAGCCGGAGACTCCGTTGATCTCGAAGACGTCTATTTCGCCGTAATTGTTGGTACCCGCGGCCTTGGCACTGGTCACGTATACGAAATCCACAGTGGCCGTGCCGCAAGCGGTGATCAGAACTGCCGCCAGCAAGCTGGCTGCGGAAACCAGCAGCAGCTGGCTCGATTTGTTGAACTTCATGCGCATCTTTCGTCAGAGGGCCAACGCTCCGGCCCTAAAAATCAGGTTTGGATTCGAGCCCCAGGGCGCCTTGAAATACTCACTCCCGGAAGATCGACTGCGTTCTTGAAGACTTCGGGTCACTCATTTTCTTGCATTGCCTGGAGCGGGGGACACCCTCCGCTCGAGGCGCGTCAGCATCAAGCGGCGATTTAGTTCGTGCGCCCATCCACCAGGCACCAGGTGGGCGGACCGGTCAGAGTATATTCAGAAGGCGCTTTGGTCGAGTCGGAAAGCGGCTTGAGTTCTCCGGAATTTTCGTTGATCGCCTGACCGGTTACGCTTGAATCGTTGTAGTTGGCCGTATAGAAGAACTGATTCGATGGATCCTCGACCAGGCACACTGGGCCTGCTCCGGTGCCGAAGCCGATGGGCGTGCCTGCTATTTCCTGGGGCTGAATTGGATTGTTGAGCACGTAGCCGGCAATCCCGCTTTGAGCTGTTCCCGGGCCGATAACGTTGTTCCCCTGGTTGGCCACGTAGAACCACTTCCCCTTGTTCTCCACCACCAGGTAAATAGGGTTGGACTGGTTTGGATCATCGGGAATGGGGCCGCTGGTAGCCGACAGCAGCGCGCCATTGCTGCCTACCGAGTAAGGCACCATCTGGCTGGACGCGTTGGTGGGATTGGGGTTAGGCGCTTCATTGTCCAGCGCAAAAACATAACCACCACCGTACACCAGTGCGGTTCCCTTGGCAATGTTCAGCGTCCCGACGCTGTTCTGCGTCACCGTCAACTGCCCGTTGGTGGGATTGTAGGCATATGGATACACAATTGCGCCGCCGGTGTACGGATAAGAGGTAGAGGCGGTGGTGCTGGTCCCGCTCATCGTGATGACGACTCCACTGGACATCAAAAAGTCAACCGGATTGGCTGGAATCGGGAAGTAGGTCAGCGGCGCGCTGCCGCCGGCCGCGGTCACCTGAGCATTCAAGACCAGTTGCAGCCGCCCAGTAGTCGAGTTGACCTGAAAAGCCGTAATGTCGCCGCAGGTTGTTGCGCCCGTCAAAGCAGCTGCGCAGTTGGGGTTCGGATTCGTCGCACTGGACGGAAGGCCATTGTAAAGAGAATCATGTTCCAGCACGTAGATGAATGTTCCCGAGGTGTCGCTGAGTATGCGGAACGGGTTGGCGCCTTGCGTATAGAAAGTCTCCTGCGGCGTAAGAATGCCGTTGGCGCCAACGGCGAATTGCGTGATGCTGGAGTTCTGACAGGGGTCCGCGGTGGTGCAGTTGGCGCTGCCCGAGGCGGTCACGCCACGGTTAAGAACATAAAGAAAGCGGCTGCCAGGAAGCAGGATGGCCCGGACCGGGTTGGCTCCGCCGGAAGGGACAGGCAGACCGTTGATGGCCGTCAGCTTACCCGTGTTGTGATCAATCTTGTAGCCGGAGACGATGCCGTTGCCGGAAGTCGAGGCCGTCACCGTCCCCGTCACATACAAATAGCCGACCGAATAATCCTGGATGCAAGACGTAACGCTGAAAATAACGCCAGCTAAAAGGGCGCTTATCAGAAGGGCCTTGCCGTATTTCGTGAACTTCATGCGATTCCTTCATCCTGGTCAGGCGTGCGCCGCCAAGTTTGCTAGTTCCACAGCATAGCTGGGTTGGGACGGGTCCCTGTTGCATTGTAAAAGCCCAGGGTGGGTTGTGCCTAGTTTTGGCCAGAGACTGGTCAAAACAATGCATTTTCCCTGGCCGAACCACCTCGGAAGCGGCAGAAAACCTTCTTCTCCCGGTCCGGACGGTCCAATTTCACACCTTAGGGCTGCGATTTGGACTCCCGGACGGCGGGAAACGTCAACCCACTTCACCGGTAGTGTGGTTCCCCGCAGGCCTGTACTCTTCTAAAGTCCCTCAGCCCCTGGACCGGAGCCGTGGCAAGCCACGGCTCCAGATCAGGATCAGGGAGAAAGACCCGGGACAGGGTTACCAGACCCGGCAGGATGTCGCCGGGTACATGGGCTGGCCCTTGGTGCAGCCAAAGGCCTTGCCGAATTGATCGAAGTTTTGCACTGAGCCGTTGACGCGCCAGCGGCCGGGCGAGTGGGGATCCACCAGCGCCGCCTGGCGGGCCGACTGTTCGGTCTGGTTCTGGCACCACACCTGGGCAAAGCCCAGGAAGTAGCGCTGCGCCTCGGTGTAGCCGTCGATCTTGTCTTCAATGCTCTTGCCTTGCGCCGCCAGCGTGTCCAGCAGTGCCATATAAGCGATGCGCAGGCCGCCGTTGTCGGCCGTATTCTCGCCCAAAGTAAGCTTGCCGTTCAGCTTCTGCGCAGCCACATCGTCATGCGCCGGGGCGGCTTCGAAGCCGCTGTACTCGTCGGCAATGCAGCCGGTCCGCTCAGTAAAGGCCTTGCGGTCCTCGGCCGTCTGCCACTCGCGCAGGTTGCCACGTCCATCGTACTTCGAGCCCTCATCGTCAAAGCCGTGGGTCATCTCGTGGCCGATCACCACACCGATGCCGCCGAAGTTCACCGCCGGATCAATGGTGAAGTCAAAGAATGGCGGCTGCAGGATGCCGGCCGGGAAGTTGATGTCGTTGAACGATGAGTTGTAGTAGGCGTTGACCGTGGGCGGCGTCATCCCCCACTCTTTCTCGTCCACCGGCTTGCCCAGCTTGTTCAGGTTGTAGTTGCGCTCAAAGACAGCGCTGCGATGCAGGTTGCCGATCAGGTCGTTGCGCTCCACCTTCAGCGCCCGGTAATCGCGCCACTTCTCCGGGTAGCCTATCTTGTTGCGGATCATCGCCAGCTTTTCTTCCGCCGCCTTCTTGGTGGCTTCGCTCATCCAGGGCAACGTCTTGATGTCGTCGCCCAGGCTCTTTTCCAGGGCGGCTACCAGCTGGTCCATGCTGGCCTTGGCCGCGGGTGGAAAATTCTTCTTCACCCAGTCCTGGCCCACCGCCTCGCCCAGCGCGCGATCAGTCATGCTGGCGCACTGCTTCCAGCGTGGCGTTGGTTCCTTCTGTCCAGCCAGGGTCTTGCCAAAAAAGGCGAAGTTCTCGTCGAAGAATGCCTTGGGCAGGTTCGGGGCCGCGCCGTGCAGCGTGTGCCAGCGGAAGTACGACTTCCAGGACTCGACAGGCTCCTTGGCGATCAACTCGCTCAGCCCCTTGAAAAAATCAGGCGTGGCCACATTCAGCGTCTCGAAGGAACGCACCTTCACGTTCCTGAAATAGACCGAATAATCGAAATCCGGCGTGAGCTTCTGGAAGTCGGCCACCGTATATATGTGATAGACCTTCTCTGGATCGCGCAGGTCGGTGCGGCTCATCGAGGCCTTGGCCAGCGCGGTCTCAATCTCCATAACCGCTGAGGCTTCCTTGGCCGCCTGCTCGGGTGTATCGCCGGCTAGTGTGAACATCTTCGTCACGTGCTCGACGTACTGCTTGCGGATCTGCTGGAAGCGCTTGTTGTCCACGATGTAGTAATCGCGGTCGGGCAGCGAGAGCCCGCCCTGAAAGATGCTGGCGATCTGCTTGGAAGAGTCCTTGTCGTCCTGCTCCACGCGGAAGCGGAACAGAGGCGCAGTGGTGCCCTCGGCCTGCAGTTCTCCCACCAGCGTCGCCAGCTTGTGGGTGTCCTTGAGAGCTGCAATGCGTTTGAACGCGGGTTCCAGCGGCTGAAGGCCCTTCTGCTCCACCAGGCCAGTGTTCATGCAGGCGGCAAAGTAGTTGCCGTACCGCTTTTCCAGCGGGGTCTTAGGATTTGTGGCCGCGGCGTCCAGCTCTTGCCACAACAGGTAGAGGTTGCGCTCTTGCAGCAGTGAGAATGAGCGCGCCCAGCGCACCTGGTCGCCGGGAATGGGATTGCTCTTGACCCAGTTGCCGCAGGCGTACTGATAAAAATCGGTGCAGGGATCGGCGCTCTTGTCGATGGCCGATAAATCAAAACTACGAATGGTCTGCGGCGGCGTCGGTTTTTGGGCGTCGGCAGCAGGAGTGGTCTGAGCCAGGGCGGTTCCGCCCAGCAAAATCAGGATCGGTGCAAAACGTAAGCAGTTCATGAATGTCCTCTTGGTGATAGGGTCAACCGGCCAGGCCATCAGCGAGGAAAACGCCCGTGGACGGCGGCCGAAATTGAGTTCAGAGCAGCCATTTCGCGCAGACTGCGTCGTCTAGCAGCCTATCACGGTGGACGGACGACTCGCACTCTTCGCAATAGCAGTAGGCAAAGACTGACAGCCATGTGAATGCCGGAAAATCGCAGGCATGTGATGTTCTTTGGCGGCCACAATGTTGAGCTTTGAGCATTCAATAGCAGGCAGCCCGGACCTGGCGGAATATTGAACTTAAGGAATCAAATGCCGCGGTTGTGGCATCTGTTCTATTGCCACCTGCGGCTCGAACGCAAGGATAGGCACCAGGAGGTCGTACATGCGCATGATCATGCTGGTTCAACTCCCCATTGAACCGTTCAACACCATCGCCCGCAATGGATCCATGGGGACCATCATGCGGCGGATTCTGGAAACCATCAAGCCCGAGGCCGCGTATTTCTCAGAGCGGGACGGCCACCGCGGCGGAATTTTTGTCGTCAACGTCAACGAAGATGCCGAGGTTCCGGCGCTGGCCGAACCCTGGTTCCTCGAGTTTAACGCCACTGTCGAGTTCCGTATCGCCATGACTCCTGAAGATCTGCTCAAGGCCAACGTCGACGCGTTGGCCAAGAAGTGGTCCTAGAAACCTTTCAGACCTGCCGCACCCGGAGCCGGCGAACTAAGCCGGCTCCTCCCCATGTTTCCGTTCTGTAAACTAGTTCACCATGGAGGTAAATTGATGTTCAAGCGTCAGAATGCTGTCGCCACCATGCTGCTCGCACTGGCCGCGGCGGCCCTTTTTGCCCAGCCTTCTGCCCAGCCAGCCCCCAAGCCCACGCGCACCCTCATCCGCGCCGGCTACCTGCTCGACGTGAAGACCGGAAAACTGCTCGACAGCCAGACCCTGGTGGTGGTGGGTGACACCATCCAATCCATTGCCCCCAGCGCTCAAGTTCCTTCTCAGTCTGGCGATACGGTCATCGACCTGGGCGGCCTTACTGTGCTGCCCGGCCTGATCGACGTGCATACTCATCTGACCATGGATACCAACTTCGAGCCCTACCACGAGCTGCAGGAAACCGACGCCAAGGAGGCCATCAACGGGGTGGTAAACGCCCGCACCACGCTGCTGGCCGGCATCACCTCGGTGCGCAACGTGGCCGCCGGGGGCTACACCGATGTGGATCTGCGCGACGCCATCAACTCCGGCCAGATCATCGGACCGCACATGCAGGTGAGCGGACCAGCGCTGAGCATCACCGGCGGACACTGCGACAATGACCTGCTGCCCTTCAAATACCATGCGACCGGCGACGGCGTAGCCGACGGCATCGCTGCTGTGCAGCGCCAAGTACGGCAGAACATCAAGTACGGCGTCGATCTGATTAAAATCTGCGCCACCGGAGGCGTACTGTCCAAGGGTGACGATCCCCAGGCCGCGCAATACACCCTTGAGGAAATGCGCGCCATCGTGGCCGACGCCCATCGCCTGGGTCGCAGGGTTGCCGCACACGCCCACGGAGCCCAGGGAATCCTCTGGGCCAGCATGGCCGGCGTGGATTCGGTGGAGCACGGCAGCTACATCAACGACGAAGGCATCGCCGAACTGAAGAAGAACGGCACCTATCTCGTTCCCACGCTCTATCTGGAAGACTGGATGGTGGAGAACGGCAATTTGCCGCCCTACTCGCATAAGAAGATGGTGGAGATCAGCGCCGTGGCCAAGGGCAACATCAAGCGCGCCATGGATGCAGGCGTGAAGATCGCCATGGGCACCGACGCCGCCGTCTATCCGCACGGGCTGAACGCCCATGAGCTCGATGTGTACGTCAACCAGCTCGGCATGGCCCCCCTGGCCGCACTGCAAACAGCCACCATCAACGCCGCTGACCTGATGGGCTGGAGCACCAAGACCGGCACTCTGGAACCCGGAAAATGGGCCGACATCATTGCCGTCGAAAAGAACCCGCTCGACGATATACGCACCTTGCAGAATGTGAAGTTCGTGATGAAGGCGGGGGTGGTCTACAAGAACGACACTAAATAAATCTCTTGGCTGGCCCGCTTGACAATTGTACAGGAAAGCTGTACGTTTAATCTAAGGTGATTCTGAGATGACTATTGAGACAACTTACACCGCGCTCAGGGCGAATCTAGCGACTTTCCTTGACCGCGTAACAGACGACCGGGAAGTCTTGGTCGTGAAGAGGCGCCGTGGGCAGCGGGACGTGGCGATTGTCGCCGCTGATGAACTGGCGGGGCTGGAGGAGACAGCATATCTTCTGCGATCGCCTGCCAACGCCAGGAGACTGACGCAGGCTCTTGCTGAGTCAAAAGCAAACGACAAGAGGAAAGCTCCAGGAAAGCCGGCAGCAGCCGCTCTTGAGGAATTGCGCCGCTCTGCCGGGCTTTGATCGCTTCCCGTTATGCAAGAGCAATTGATACCCATGAGCGCCAAAATCGAACGTCGTGTCGACTTCCTTCCAAAGTTTCGGGAAGACCTTGCTTGGTGGGTCAAGAATGACCGTCAAGCGGCTCTGAAAACGCTCGAACTTGTTGAGTCTGTTCTCGCCGATCCATTCGCAGGGATCGGCAAGCCCGAGCCTTTGCGACGTGAGTATGCCGGTTGTTGGAGCCGGAGAATTACGCGGGAGCACCGCCTGGTTTACCGCGTGACCGCCGACCGAATTGATTTCCTGCAAGCGCGGTATCACTATGAATAGAGCAAGAACTTCTTTGACGTGCCGTAATCGTTCATAAGAGGTTTCGCTTGCAAACCGGGGATGCGCCCTGCCACACTGGTATGTGGCCACCCAAACCATTGTCATCCTCGATTTCGGTTCGCAATACACGCAACTGATCGCGCGGCGCATTCGCGAGCAGAATGTTTTTTCCGTGGTGCTGCCCTGCACCGCGCCTCTCGCCGAGATCAAAGCGCTCCAACCGCTGGGGATTGTCCTCTCCGGAGGGCCGTCGTCGGTGTACGACGCTGACGCGCCCGCAGCCAATCCCAAGTTGCTTGATCTGGGTGTGCCGATGCTCGGCATCTGCTATGGGCTGCACTTCATCGTGCATCATCTTGGCGGCAAAGTACGCTCGGGCGTCAAGCGCGAGTATGGCCACGCTGAAGTGACCGTCGAGGACGACGCATCGCCGTTGTTTGCCGACTTGCCCGCGACCCTCGCCGTTTGGATGAGCCACGGAGACGAGGCACTGGAGCTGCCAACGGGCTTCCATCGCATCGCTATTTCCGCCAATGCTTTGGCGGGAATCGAAAATGCCCAGCGCCGCATCTGGGCCGTGCAGTTTCACCCCGAAGTGCATCACACGCCGCTGGGGCCACAACTTATCAAGAACTTCCTCTTTCAAATCTGCGGCGCGCGCGGCGACTGGACCCCGGCACACTTCATCGAGTCGACCGTAGCCGCGATTCGCGAGAAGGTAGGCAAGGGCCACGTCATCTGCGGCCTCTCCGGCGGCGTGGATTCGTCCGTGGCTGCGGTGTTGGTGCACCGGGCCATCGGCAACCAGCTCACCTGCATCTTCGTCAACAACGGCGTCCTGCGCAAAAATGAATTTCAAAATGTCCAGAAGAATCTGCGCGAGCGCCTTGGCTTGAAGATTGTCGCCGTGGACGCGAGTGAGCGCTTCATGGCGCAACTTGCCGGCGTTATCGATCCCGAGACCAAACGAAAGCGCATCGGCGCGGAGTTCATCGCTGTCTTCGACGACCAAGCCGCGCGCATTGCCAAAGAAACCGGCGGAGTGGATTGGCTCGTGCAAGGCACGCTCTACCCCGACGTGATCGAGTCGTCCAGCGTCAAGGGCCCCAGCCAGACCATCAAGAGCCATCACAATGTGGGCGGCCTGCCGCTGGGGATGAAGCTCAAGCTGATCGAGCCATTGCGCGATTTGTTCAAGGATGAAGTCCGGCGCATCGGCCGCGACCTTCAGATGCCGGAAGAAATTCTCGGCCGCCAGCCCTTTCCCGGACCGGGCCTGGCCGTGCGCATCCTCGGCGAAGTCACACCGGAGCGTGTGGCGCTTTTGCAGGAGGCTGACGAGATCGTGGTCGCCGAGATCAAGGCCGCGGGGCTTTATTCGTCCATCTGGCAGAGCTTTGCCGTACTGTTGCCGGTGATGAGCGTGGGTGTGATGGGCGACCAGCGCACCTACGCCTACACCGCCGCTATCCGCGCCGTGCATTCTGAAGACGGCATGACCGCCGACTGGACCCCTCTGCCCTACGAGGTGCTCAAGCGCATCAGCAGCCGCATCGTCAACGAGGTGCGCGGCATCAACCGCGTGGTCTACGACATCACTTCAAAGCCCCCCGGCACTATCGAGTGGGAGTGACAGTGCGCTCAGAACGTCCCGGCCAACTTGTAATTCTGATATGAAACGTGAAACATAGTGTGACGGAAAATGCAGGTGCTGTTGGGGTTATCGCCATTGGGAACTGCTTCCATGACGGTTACGCTGACACGGGGAAGCTGATATTCCCTGCCGGCGACGACTACGGTGCCATAATCGATCCGCCTGTCTTCCCTGGAAACGAATTCCGTGGGCTTCATATCAGCATGGGTGATAACGCGAACCACAAGGCCCGTATCCGGATTAATGAAGAACTCGCCGTGGTAGCCTACGACCTTTTTGAAGGTCTCCCAGGTGCTGACCGACTGGATGGTCCCGACCATCATCGGCAATCCGATCCTATCTTCTGTTTCGGTCTTTGGAAAGCAGCAGTAATTCACATCGAAGCGGGATTTCTTCTTCTCCACGGCGAAAGAAAACACCGCGATCTGCTTTCCGTCAATCATTTGCCAGCGCAGCCAGACGATCTTACCCGCGGACGAGGCTTCAAGAAAGATAGTGCCCAGATTGGTCCCCGGTTCGCCCTCTGATAGTTCTCCGTTCAGGCCCCACTTCGTCTTTGCCCTGGAAACTGCGGTCGCCTCGACGCCTTTATTGGTTTCCACCAAGTCAACTTGCTTGCCGACCAGTTTGATTGGATCAAGAAGCAAATTCGGACTATGAAGTCCGATACTATTTGTGATTTTGACCTGGTCCTCGTAGCGGAGCATGTTCTTAATGACCGATAGATGAGGGTTCTGCACATAAACCCTGGATACAAAGTCGGCGGCTTTAGCCAGGATGGCTTTTTGTGCGGCTTCATCGGGCGCGGGAGTAGCTGGGAGATCTGTAGCCGGAGGCGCAAGAAATGCGCTTTGTCCCTTCAGAATTTCAATCTGCTCACCGGAGAGCGGACCGGGAAGGTAACTTATCAGGCTGTTAGCTGTGCTGTCGGTCAGTTCTTCGTTCAGTTCAATCTCTTTGAGCCGGTCAGCTACCTCTGTGTCGGTCTTCTTTTGTTGCTGCAGCGAGTCCAGCATATCCTTGAGCTGTTGTACAGAGATATTCTTGTTGGTTGCCCAGGCGGGCGAAGCCAGCATCAGAACCGCGAGAATCCACCCAAACCGTTTCATAAGCGTACTCCTCATGAAAATTATGTTGGCAACGATAATACATCTCTGCCGCCACTTTGAAAATGGGAAAAATCATGAAATGTGGAGTAGCGGCTCACTCCCGCTTTTCAATGCGCAGCGTCACATCGACTGTATGGGTGTCGTCGTTCACGGTCAGTTGGGATTTGCAGTTGGCGGAGGCAAATGTTCGTCCCAGCGGGGTGTTTCCCTGTGAGAGATAGTAGGTTTGAATCGCGCTTGCGTTGAAGACCGCGCCCTCAGGCAGCTTCCACGCGGCCAGCATCGCGGCATGCAGGTCTGCGGCGCTGTTTTGGATGATCAGCTTGCCCATGGTGTAAACCGGGCCCGGCTCTACCGTGACGGTGAAGCTGACCGTTTCCCGCGCGCGGTCAAAGCTGGCCGTGGGATGAACGGCGGCCTTCATATATCCCTTGTTAAGGTACTGGCTGTGGATGAACTGCCAGTTTTCGACCAGGTGCTGGCCGTCGGCGACATCTCCGCGATGGATGTGCGAATTTCGGTCCAAATCCGCTTGCGTGACCAGCACGCCGGGCGCTAGCTGAATCCCCTCGAGCTTGTACATCGGGCCTGGCGACACGGAGACCAGAAACGGAAGCTTAATAGCCTCCGGCGCAATCACCGGAGAGCCTTGCTGAATGGCGTGAATTGAGGCCTCAAGATAGCCCTGATCGTGATAGTAGTTGCCCAGGTTGGTCTCGATCTGGCCGGGACTTCCTTCTACGTCATAATTTGAGCCAGTCAGCCTGGCCACTATTTCCATGACCTTGGGGTCCAGCGGGGTTGCCACGCCGTCGATATGAAGCTCGCCTATCTGCACGGATGGCGAGGTGATGGAATAGCTGACGGCCGAAACCTGATGCAACTTTTCGTCGGTGTAGGGTGCAGCCAGCACATTGGCATTGATGCCCTTGGCCGCCAGCATCTCTTCAAAAGCCTGGCGCACCTGTTCCGTCAGCCCGCCCTCGGCCGGCACTTTGCCGTGATAGAGCGGAAAGCGCTCGTGCAGCGCGGCGTCCAGTTCCTTGCCCGGCGCCAGCGGCAGATTCTCCAGGCGT
>Ga0116128_1000418_pt1 | contig 23046 bp, 26 predicted proteins | sample June2015DPH_16_1_3_FD_88974 | JGI IMG/M metagenome (GOLD analysis project Ga0116128, IMG submission 88974) | Peatland microbial communities from SPRUCE experiment site at the Marcell Experimental Forest, Minnesota, USA - June2015DPH_16_150 | ecosystem: Environmental > Terrestrial > Soil >... | reverse complement strand
ATAAACGTTATATGCTGTAAATAATCATCAATTAACTTCCGCCGCAGTGAAGTCATCATTTCTGATAAAGCATCGTTCTCTCCGCAAAAGAATACGCGGAAAAAATCAGTATTCTTTTCGACAAACCGGAAATGCGCATCAATCAACGTGGTAATTTTATCGGTGATATCTTTTGCCGCGTTTACCTCTTTTCTGATTTCGGCATACATTAAATCGAGTTTTTCACAAAGCATCATCCTGTAAAGATGTTCTTTGCCTTCAAAGAATTGGTAAAGCGAACCAATGGAAAACCCTGATGCCCCGGCTATTTCTGCCATCGTTACATTATAAAATCCTTTAGTAGCAAAAATTCTTTCCGCCTGCTCCAGAATTTCCGCTCGACGCACATTGAACTCGCGCTCTTTTCGTTCCGACCTTTCCATTAACTAGGCCTTTCTATTTTTGAACAATCATTCAATATTTGAATGGTAATTCAGATTATAGAATATTTATTATTTGTCAAGGGGAATTTTTAGTTTTTCTCCAGAGGAGAAAAAATTTAAATGTCATCTGTTATGTTGCTTTACTTGAGGATGAATTCCAAACGTGCTATAGGACACAATTAAGGGAGTAAAGGGGCTAATTTATAAATTTGATATTTTAAAATTACTGCACACACTAAAAAAGTAATTCCAGAAATATTTTTCATTTGGCAAACACAAAACGTTATGTAATACTAATCTTAATAAAAGCATTTATATTTACTCTAATATTAGGGGTGCGAATATGAAAAAATCATATATATTGGCCCTTGATCAGGGCACCACAAGTTCGCGAGCTATTCTGTATGATCGCGATGGAAAAGTCGTAAAAATTAGCCAGAAAGAATTTACTCAAATCTATCCCAAAGCCGGCTGGGTGGAACATGATCCGATGGAGATCTGGGGATCGCAAAGCGGCGTGGTGAGCGAAATTCTAGCGACGACGGGTATTACGCCCGAAGAGATAGCGGCCATCGGCATCACGAATCAGCGGGAAACGACGGTTGTATGGGAAAGAAAAACGGGGAAGCCGGTTTATAACGCGATTGTGTGGCAGTGCCGGAGAACTTCTGCCATATGCGATGAACTCAAAGCCCGGGGCCTGGAAAATTATATCCGGGAGAATACAGGGCTCGTGCTGGACGCTTATTTTTCCGGAACTAAAGTAAAATGGATACTCGATAATGTGGAAGGAACCAGGCAGCAGGCAAAAAACGGTGAACTGCTTTTTGGCAATATCGATACGTGGCTGATATGGAACTTAACGAGAGGAAAGGTGCACGTTACGGACTACAGCAATGCCTCACGCACGATGCTTTACAATATTAAAAACCTCAAATGGGATGAGAAAATTTTGAAAGAACTCGACATACCCGCGTCTATGCTGCCGGAAGTGAAGCCATCCAGTGCGGTTTACGGCAATGCGGATGCCCGGATATTTGGAGCGGAGATACCCATTGCCGGAGACGCGGGCGATCAGCAGGCGGCATTATTCGGACAGGCCTGCTATACGCCGGGAATGGTTAAGAACACCTACGGTACCGGCTGTTTCATGCTCATGCTGACCGGAGAAAAATTGGTTCATTCGGATAACGGCCTTTTGACCACAATTGCCTGGGGCGTGAACAATAAAGTGGAATATGCACTGGAAGGCAGCATTTTTATTGCAGGCGCGGCTATTCAGTGGCTGCGCGACAGCCTGAAAGTCATTTCTGATGCCAAAGACAGCGAGTATTTTGCAACGAAAGTTGAAGACTCTTTGGGTGTTTACGTTGTCCCTGCTTTTGTTGGACTGGGCGCTCCCTACTGGGACATGTATGCCCGGGGCGCAATTCTCGGACTGACGCGTGGCGCCAATCGTAACCACATCATCCGCGCCACCCTAGAATCGATTGCCTATCAGACCCGGGATGTTCTGGAACTGATGCGCAACGAATGCGGCATTGATCTGTGCGAGCTGCGCGTGGACGGCGGGGCCAGCGCCAATAACTTTCTGATGCAATTCCAGGCTGACATTCTTGGTGTTCCCGTGGAGCGGCCGGAAATTATTGAAACAACGGCTCTAGGGGCAGCCTATCTGGCCGGTCTGGCGGTCGGTTTCTGGAAAGATCAATCTATGATCGCCGAGCGGCGAAAGGTAAATCGAAAATTTCTACCCAGCATGAATGATGGTAAAAAAGAAAAGCTTTATGCCAAGTGGAAAAAGGCTGTATGTTGCGCCATGCATTGGGAGGAAGAAAAATAAGATAGCATGATTAAAACTGTTGTCACATCAACTTATCATAAATCGGAGGAAATTGCGGAAATGAAAAAGAAGATCGCGGTTATAGGTTCGGGTAATTTCGGCTCGGCGGTTGCGCGGCATGTATCACGGAATGTCGCCCAAAAAAAAGGCTTACAAAATGTGTGGCGCAAGCAGGTCGATATGTGGGTTATGGAGGAAACGCTCACAGACGGCCGCAAGTTGACCGAAGTCATAAACTCCGATCATGTCAATGTGAAATACCTGCCTACGGCATCGTTGCCGCAAAATCTCGTGGCGAAGCCTGAGCTGGCGGACGCAGTGAAAGACGCTTCGCTTCTGATAATGGTGCCGCCTCATCAGTTCGTGCGCGGCATCAGCCGGCAGATCGCGCAGATGCTGACCCCTAAACAAAAAAAGGAAATCATCTGCCTGAGCCTTGCCAAGGGCATCGAATTCGACAAGAAAAAGAAGGTAATTCGGCGGATGTCGCAGGTATTCCAGGACGAAACCGGCGTGAAAGCCGCACAACTTGCGGCGCTCAGCGGCGCGAACATCGCCAACGAAGTTGCGGCGGATATGTATGCTGATACGACAATCTCTGCCCTTTCCGCCACCGTGCGCAAGGAGTTGTTCGGCCTGTTCAACACGGACAATTTCGTCGTTGAACTGAGCACCGACGTTACGGGCGTGGAGCTTGGCGGCGCGCTGAAAAACATCATCGCCATCGCGGCGGGCGTTATTGATGGTCTCGGCTATGGCAACAACACCAAGGCCGCGGTAATTCGCGCCGGGCTAATCGAGATGATGAAATTCGGAAGCTTCAAGAAACTCGGCCATGTCGCGCAAAAGGAAACATTTCTCAGCTCCGCCGGCGTGGGTGACCTCATCACGACGTGCTTCGGCGGGCGAAATCGCATGTTCGGCGAACAACTCGGCAAGATGTGGAAGGACAATCCTGCGGCGGCACACACCGTCTCCCTCGAACAACTGGAAGCAGACCTTCTTCATGGCCAGAAAGTGCAGGGCGCGCATACTGCGGAAGAAGTCTATGCCGTGCTCAAAGCCTTCGGCCTGACGAAAGCATTCCCGGTATTCACATCGGTCTATGAAATCTGCCACAAACGCAAGGATCCGCGGACGCTCTACCGCCATTGAGGGACCGCTATACGGAAGTCTTGAACCTTGTGAATTTCTTTAACGAAGAAAGCGGAGTTCGGTATAAGATTTGCTGTTCGGTTTGATTCTGAAACCGGCCTAATCACGCCCGACGACAAACATCGGCACCACATCTCACATTTTGTGGCCAATATTTAATTGACATACAAAATCTTTCTTCGTATACTCCCACTGTGATAAAGGAAGTTCTTTTCAATTTAACCTGTGGAAAACCTCCGATTGAATTATGGCCAACGAAATCTCTATCAGGATAACCGGTGAAGCAGGTCAGGGTACGCAGACTATCGGCGACGCCCTTTCGCAAGTATTTAAATCTGCCGGCTATCATTTATTCGCATACCAGGATTTCATGTCGCGCATCCGCGGCGGCAATAACTTCTTTGAGATACGCGTTTCAATTAAACCCGTGCATTCCCCCCGCCACAAACCTGACATCATCATCTGCCTGGACAAATCCAGCGTAGATATCCAAAAAAAAGACCTTGCTATTGACGGCATACTCGTTGTTGATAAAACAAAGTTCGGCATGGCTGGGCTTGAAGAATCCATGTATGACGTGGCCTTTAACGAGATCGCTCTAAGAGTCGCCAATGACACGCTGTATTCGAACTCCATTGCTTGCGGCCTGATCGCCGGTATAGTAGGCTTAGATTTTACCTTTGTCACACAAGGCATACAGGAGGTATTCAGCCATAAATCAAAGGAAATTATCCAGAACAATGTCAACAGCGCGCGCGCTGGTTTTGAACTGGGCTTGGCAAACCCACATAAAGAGATGTTTTTGCTGCCGACTGTCGGCAAAGACAGGCTTGCAGCCGTTCCCGGAGTAATTCTGCTGGATGGCTCAACAGCTATAGCGCTCGGAGCTATCAAAGCCGGCTGCAAATTCTACACCGCATACCCAATGTCCCCGTCAACAAATATCATGAACATAGTCGCAGGACGCGCAGCAGTAGAGCATATTGTCGTGGAACAGGCAGAGGATGAGATCGCCGCCGTTAATATGGCAATCGGCGCGTCCTTTGCAGGCAGCCGCGCCATGACCTCTACATCAGGCGGCGGATTCTGCCTGATGGTCGAAGGCCTCAGCCTTGCTGCCATGACTGAGACGCCGCTTGTGATGGTAGATGCCCAGCGCCCCGGCCCGGCAACAGGGTTCCCCACGCGCACAGAGCAGGCTGACCTGGATTTCGTCATATCAGCAGGCCACGGCGAATTCGCCAGGGTCGTGTATTCGCCAGGGTCTGCACAACAGGCGTATTTCATAACCATTAAGGCATTCAACATCGCAGAGAAATATCAGATCCCGGTTTTAATCCTTACTGACCAGCATTTGCAGGATTCAATAACCGATATTCCGGCGCTCGATCAGGGCACGGCCGCTATAGAGCGTTTCATAATTTCAAAAGAGGAGTCTGCCAATATAACTTCATATAAACGCTACGCCCTGACTGACTCGGGGATTTCCCCGCGGGCGATCCCGTCCTGGATTCAGGATGTAATGTACGTAGACAGCGACGAGCACGATGAGTCGGGCCATATAACCGAAGATGCCGCAATGCGAAAGCAGATGGTCCAGAAACGTCTTCACAAAAAATTACACGGTCTGCTTAATGAGCTTGAACAGCCGACGTCATTCAATATAGATGACGCCCAGGTGATCCTTCTGGGATTTGGTTCTACTTTGGGCATACTTCAGGAAGCAGCGCAAGCGCTCGAGAAAAGGAAAGTGGGCTTCGTTCACCTTTCGCAGGTCTGGCCTTTCCCATCCGATGAGATGTTGAAGCTGTTATCTAATGCGCGCATGATCATCAGTATAGAAAACAATGCCCAGGGCCAGCTTGCCAGACTTTTACGCAGGGAAACAGGTATAAAAGTCAGTAAATCCATTTTGAAATATGACGGCCGTCCGTTCGACGTCGACTCAGTGATTGAGATCATAAAACCGGAATTATAAAAAAGAGGTCAGGCACAATTAAAAGTGAATAATGTATGGAAATGAATGACTTCAAAAGTTCTGATCCGATAGCCTGGTGCTCTCGCTGCGGTAATTTCGGCATACTCACCAGCCTCAAGGGCGCGCTTGTCAAACTAGGCAAGCAGCCTAAGGATATCCTGCTGGTCTCAGGCATAGGCCAGGCTGCAAAGATGCCGCATTATGTCAAAGCCAACTGTTTTAACGGCCTTCACGGCAGAGCGCTTCCCGCTGCATTTGGCGCCAAGACCGCCAATAAGGATCTCACTGTTGTTGTTACCACCGGCGACGGCGATTGTTACGGCGAAGGCGGCAACCACTTAATCCACAACATCCGCCGTAACCCCGATATCACCGTCATTGTCTGTGATAATCAGATTTACGCCCTTACCAAAGGCCAGGCATCACCTACAACAGATGAGGGCATAGTTACAAAGGTCCAGACAGAGGGAGTTATCCTTGAACACCTTTCGCCGCTTTCTCTGGCATTGGCAGTAGGAGCAGGCTTTGTCGCCCGCGGTTTTTCCCAAGAAACCGATCATTTAGCTGATCTCATCCTTTCAGGCATTAATTACAAAGGCTTCGCTCTGATCGATGTGCTCCAGCCCTGCGTCACCTTCAACAAAAAGAACACCTACGAATGGTATTCCCAGCGCGTTTATAAGCTTGACGCATCATATAAATCTACTGATCTTAGCATCGCTTTCCAGAAATCCCTTGAATGGGGCGACCGCATCCCCATCGGTATCCTCTATAACGTTTCCAAGCCGACCTACGAGCAAAAAGCCGGCCCTTAAGGGGATATAATGATGTCCCTGAACTTTCCAGGCCGTTCACACTGCTGTCTCCGGCAATCAGGTTTATCAGCGCCCGGCCGAAGACTCTTAACGAATGCTCTGATCCCATTTCCCTTTATTCCAACTCTTTTTTCAACCGGTCGAATTCTTCTTTGGTAATCTCGTCTTTGGCAGACCGTTTTTTTAAAATGTCTAATGACGTTTCTTTAAAGTTTTGATGATAAAATAAATTGCCACAGCAAAAACGATTAAAAACAATATCCACATAAACATACCTCCGTACCCATAGCCATAATTCATCATATGCCCCCCTTCCCAGCCACCCATATGCCCGTAGGGACCGGAACACATGGTTAAAAGCGGAGTCATCATTACCATCACAAAGAAAAATATTTTTCTCATAATATTCGGCTCCTTTCTTTGTCCTTCAAATGTAAAATGATAAACGTCACTTCTGCGTATCAATTTAATATCGCGTGTACTGCTCGTCAAACTACATACGAATTCATCCAGCAGTTATGGACCGGAATGAACGCGAAGGATCACCGGACTTTTGTGTTACGCCATAAAAATAATTAACCGGTATCGTGTCCCTGAAATTCGGTATTAGCTTAGATTGTCTTCAGCACCAATTTGTCTAAAGCAAAGCGCGGCCTTGCTTTGGGTGATTGATCAGGATGCCCCACGGGCAGAAGCACTACCGGGTAGATACTTTCGTCTAGAGCCAGAAACTCCTTTACCTTATCGCGATCAAACCTTCCCAGCCAGCAACTACCCAGACCCAGATCAACGGCTTTAAGAACGATGTGCTCTATAGCAATCGCCACATTCATGGCCAGATAGGCCTTAACCGCTTCCGCGTCCATGATCGGGCTTACGGCTGATGGATCACTCATATCCATATCGATGCCTTCGAAGACGCCTTCGTTCAGCAGTTCTCCGATGCGCCGTTCTCTTGTCGTTACGGCCGTAAGGTCGGCGCAGCAGACAAAAATAACCGCTGCCTTGACAATAAACTTATAGGGCGTATACCGGCCCAGTGCCTCTTTGGCGGCGGGTGATTGTGCGACGATGAAGCGCGCTGGCTGGAGATTTGATCCCGACGGGGCGAGCCTTGCTGCATCCAGAAGCAGGCGGACAGTATCAGCCGAAATATCCTCCTGCCTGAATTTACGAATGCTCCTGCGGTGAGCGATAATATCAGATAATTCCATTGTGGCACCTCTAATGAGACTCGCTGAAATCGAGACCCGAAAATTCGGGACGACGATTGAAGCGTTAGTCGAATTATCCCGCCAACGTAGTTGGCAGGGACATGCCAACTCTACAACTTCCCGTTGGGCCTGTCAAATGACAGTTTATCCGCGCGTTAATGTTTGTATGAAATAATTTAATAAATTCTCCTTTCTCAAAAAATGGAGGTTATGCTACTATGCAAAGCAGAAAATAATTTCTTTTCTAAGGAGGGAACCATGAAAGTCAAAAGAATATTTGTCGCTGCATTAGTTATACTTTTGGCGGGAACTTTCGGGCATGTATATGGAAAAGATACTGCTCAGGGGAAGAGCGGCGCAAAAGCCGAAGCCAAGGCAATGGTAATTAAAGCCGAGGAGTTTGTTAAAGAAAATGGCAAAGAAGAGGCCATAGCGGAATTTAATAAACCGGATGGGCAGTTTGTAAAAGACTCCTTCTATGTGTTTGCCTACGATTTGAAAGGAACGGTGATAGCTCATCCCTTCCGTCCTTCATTGATGGGAAAGAATGTGATAAACGAGCGGGATAGCCAGGGAAAATTATTCAGAAAAGAAATCGTCGAGAAAGCCAAAGCGAAAGGCGAGGGATGGGTAGATTACAAGTATCTGAATCCAGCAACCAAAAAGGAAAAATCCAAGACAACATACTTTAAAAAAGTAGGTGACATGATCATCTGCTGTGGCGCGTATTAAGCAATAACCTGTTGCCCTTTTTTAAAAACTTTTTCCGTGGAAGTTTGATACAATTAATGAGGAGTTTGCTGATATGTCGGAATTGCTGAAAATGCTGGGGTGTCGTTACCCTATCATTCAAGGGCCTATCGGGATGTTTAACAGTCCCAAGATGGTTGCCGCCGTTTCCGAAGCAGGCGCTTACGGAATGTTGGCGCTCGGGTTTATTAGTAATCCGGACGAGGTAAAAAAGCTCATTGATGAAGTTCGGAAACTGACCGATAAGCCTTTTGGGGCAAACATTATGCTTATTAATCCGCACAACGAAAAAATACTGGGGGTATTGGCCGGCGCGGGCATTAAAGCTATCACTACATCCGTGGGTTCTCCGAAAGAGATATACCCGATAATCCATGAGCTGGGCATGAAAGGTATTCATGTGGTTCTCGCGTTCCAGCACGCGATACGGGCAGTTACCGCGGGAGCGGACGCTCTGGTCGTCGTCGGCTCGGAAGCCGGGGGGCTTCGTTCCTTGAATTCCGAATCATCAACGATGGTCCTTGTGCCTCTGGTAGCTGATCACGTCAAAGTTCCCCTTGTGGCCGCGGGAGGTATCGCGGATTCAAGGGGTTATAAAGCAGCTTTTGCCTTAGGTGCTCAGGGTGTGCAAGTCGGCACAAGGTTTCTGGCATCTGGGGAAAGTCCTGCCGCCGAGCAGTGGAAAAAGGCCATTATTGAATGTAGTGACGGCGGCACCGATTTGATACCATCCAATAATATGAGAACGGCGGAAAGGATTATTGTTACGCCCTGGATAAAGCAGAAAATGGATGACCAAGAGGTGAAAAACATTGCCGCTGAAATGGATCGCCATCCCGCGGCAACCGGCAATTATGAGCGTGCCGCGTTTGGGGCAGGCCAGATAAGCGCGCTGATCAAGGATATTAAACCAATCAAAGCAATAATCGAGGAGATGGTTTCCTGATATTTGCGGCAAAAGAATAAAAAACTTCCCCGCCGGAAAGCCTTATCGCATTTGTCATTGAGGCAGTGAATCCGCGCAAGCGGGCAAGACCCAGGAGACGGTCTCACTTGGGATGGGTCGGCCCGTCATCTTCTTCTTTTTTTGAGTCCAACCCAAGATCATCCAGAACATCCGCTATCTTTTCTTCCTTATCGATAACAACGGTGGAATCTCCCAAAGCGCCTGGTTGGTCAGGCGCGCGCGTGATGGCGGATTTCCTTGTTTTGGTTATCTGCCAGGAACCTTCCGAAGACATTACTAACCAGTTGTTGAAATTAAATTGGATATCGCGCACGTGGGGCAAGGCGGCAATTTCCCTGACAATGAGTTCGATCTCCTTAACGGAATAATCCTTGTCCGGCCGGACCAGATCACCGTAGAGATAAACCGTACTACCCGTAGCGGAGTAGTCTATCCTCGTCATATCTACATCATGGCGCGTGAGGACCATCCTAACGTTCCGGTTGATTTCATAGCGGGATACCTGGGCGTCCGGCGGCATATTTCCTCCCTTTTAATATAAAATACTCCCAATAGCCGGTTATTGTCAAGAATTCGCTTCACACGCTTCACGAGATACGCGTCCCCTCAATTCGCCAATTGTCAGGAGTAAAGATTTGCCCCAGTCCCCACACCCAAGATTAATCCATTATCGCAAGATGCGGGCATAAAGATTTTCATTCTTTTGTTATCGATAAAGTGTTATTATGGCTCAACTTTTTTAAATTTTATCGATGGGAGGAGAGTAATGATATGAAGAAAAAATGTGCATTTATCCTCAATATTGCTTTTTTTGCATTATTTATACTGCCTACTTAAATGCAGAAGACGATTTTAAAAAAATAGATCAGATTGATGATTTGATTAGGTTAACCAAAGCATATAGAAATAAGGATTATGATATAAATTTGAATGATCAACAAAAGAGAAATGTAAGAATGCTAAATCGATTTATTTTAGAGTATATTGCGAATAAGGATCTTGCAATAAAAAAGCTAAGTACAATATTAATCTTAATTATATTTGTGGCAGCTACAATAATGAAGATAAAACAGACAAGAAAAAGATAATTTATATAAAGGCACAACCAAGCATAAAATTAACAAAGGGTTTTGGAAAATATTTAACCAAGGATAATGATTATTTGGATATATATAACTATCTATTATATGGCAATAACGACGTGCCTTGTGACAAAACTATGGCTTTTGCATATGGACCAAAACTCATAAAAGCATACTACATTTTGGGTCAATATCTGGCGGAAAACTTATATTTAGATGAAATTTGCAGTACTTGTGATCAACTATTAGATTGAGTCAATCAGATTGCCAATTGTCAAGAGTAAAGATTTGATTCTCAGCCGTGCGAGTTTGCTTGACAAAGTAGACCTTCTTTATTAAATTATTAACAAGTAAATTTAGAAGTGGGGTGAATTACTATGGCAAAAAATCCGCATGATCATCATCGGCAGGGACAGGTCAAAGATCGGTCACAAACGCAAAACAAGCAAAGTGATCACTGGGTTAAACGCGATACTGATACCGGTCAATTCATTGATCAAAAAGCCGATAACGAGCCGTTTAAAGGTGTCAGAAAAGAGAAGTAGTCTGGCCAATCGTAATAGGGGATATTGAGATTGCTCTAAGGAAATGCGGTCAGTGTCATTTGTGGCGGCACTCAAAACTTTTCATTCCGCACCATCCATAATTTTGAGCGGTCTCTGTTGCGCAGGTCGCAATTCTGTCACTTCGACCTGAAGGGTGAAGTCTTGATCATAACAACTGCCGGAAAGCTGGAACAGACAAGAATTTAAATAGAATCGTCCCCGATTTATTTTACACTTCACAAGATACGAATAACTTTTCATTATTTGCGCTTCACGCTTCACGATAATCCATGAGGGTTTTTATCTGCTTCAGCTTTTTCCCTTCAGTCTTCAGCCTAACATACTAAACCCCTGGTATATTGCCAATTGTCAAGAGTAAAGATTGGAATCCATTCTTTCAGTTTATTGATTCAGACGGTTTTTGCTTTCCTAATATCCGCTTTTTCTTCCACCGGCCTCCCTTGTAGTACAACCAGTTCAACCCGACGGCCAGCGCGCTGCTGAAAAGCATTGCCATCCAGATGCCCTCCTGTTTGAAGCCGAAGGGGCCGGCGAGCACATAGGCCAGAGGAATGCGGATGATGATCAGAGCGATGAACGAGAGAACCAGCAAGGCCATCGTGTCGCCTGCACTGCGCAGGACGCCCTGGATGACGAAGATGACGGCGAAGCAGGGAAAAATAAACGCCATCCAATGATAATATTCGCCCACAAGATTCAACACATTTGCATGTTCGGCTGACTGCTTGAGGAAAATGGCGCCGATTTGATGAGAGAAAATTGCCAGCGCAGCGGTGCAAGTAACGGCAATGGCCAGCCCGAAAAACACCGACATACGCAGGGTCTGGAAAACGCGATCTATTTTCTGAGCACCCAAGTTCTGACCGGCGATGGAGGTCGCCGCCATCCCGATAGACATGGCCGGAATGGTTGCCAGCAGATCGATCTGCATACCGATGCCGAAGGCCGCGGTAACATCCGTGCCGTAACTGTTGACCAGGGATATGATGATTACCCCGGCCAGTGAAACGACAAGCATCTGCATCGAGGCGGGCACACCGATTACGAAAACCTCCCGGATGATGTGCCAATCCAAACTATAGTCCCAGCTGTGCATATTAATGTAAGGATTATGCCGCACAAGGTAAATATAGCCGATGATACAGGTCAGCATGGACGCCAGCGCCGTTCCCCAGGCCGCGCCGGCTACGCCAAGCGGCGGCAGAGGGCCGATGCCGCGAATAAACAGCGGGACAAAAACAATGTTAAACACCGTAAGCAGAATGAGGATTTTCACCACTGTTTTGGCGTCACCCAGGCCGCGCAGCATCGCCGTCATCCAGTAGACAAAGAACTGAAATACCAGCGCGGCCATCATAATGGTCAGATAAGAAAGCGCCATGTCCTGAATTTCCTGCGGTGCATGCACCCATTCGAGCAACTGGCGACGCAGCACAAGGGCAATGATGGATATAAGCAGACAGAACAGGATAGAGGCGAAAAAGGAATTCGCCAGGATTTTTCTGAGCAGTGCCGTGTCCTTGCGGCCGAAGGCCTGGGCGATAAGGACATTAGTGGCCATGGCCAGGCCGATGAGAAATGCGGGCATCAGCATGATGATCGGCAGGCTGGCGGAGATTGCCGCCACCGCTGTGTGGCCCAGGAGCCGGCCGACCCAGATCATGTTGATGATACCGTAAACGGACAGCAGCAGATTGCCTAACATTAGCGGCGTGCTGAAATTAACAACCTGTCTGCCGATATTGCCTTCAGTGAAATCTTGCACGTATTCCTTTTTTATTTCCGGGAGCATTGGCGATGAGAAATATCAATGATAGGATTTTATTAATATTCTTCTCTTCGTTCAAAATGTCCACATTTTATTTTGACCAGATCTTATTCCGGCAACGAACTATAGGGAAAACGGCCCTGCATGTCAATTACATAATAGCCACAAATTATCACGCTCCGCGAGATACGAATCCCGCTTCACGCATTACTATTTTTGGATCGCCAATTGTCAAGAGCAATGATACGATCTCTAAACTTTTCACCGTCCTGCCTATAGAAGATTTATGGTACTGAAAGCTTGAAAAATATTCGTTAATAATATAAAGAATATCACATGAAATATAAAATCGAAAAATACATTTCCCAAAGAGAAATGATTAACTTTTGTCGCCGCAACCATATCCGCAAGCTGGCATTGTTCGGATCGGTTCTTCGTGACGAATTGAAGCCAGATAGTGACGTAGACCTGCTGGTGGAATTTGAAAAGGAACATATACCAGGCTTAATAGCACTCGCCGGAATGGAAATTGAATTAAGCAATAAATTCGGCAGAAAAGTAGACCTCAGAACACCCGGCGATCTCAGCAGATACTTTCGGGACGAGGTTGTCCGTTCGGCAGAGGTGCAATATGAAGCCTGATGATAAAATACGACTTCAACATATGCTTGATGCCGCTCAAGAGGCAATTACATTTTTGCAAACGCTTAAGGGCGAACGGCTGGGAAACAATCGCTTGGTTTCTCAGGCTATTGTTCGATTAATTGAAGTTGTCGGCGAAGCAGCCGTACAAATATCAAAGGAATATAAAACCGCACATCCGGAATTACTATGGGCGCAAATTATCGGAATGCGTAACAGAATTATTCACGCTTATTTTGACATAGACTACGAACTTGTAGAAAACACGATTAAAGTTGATTTTCCTAAACTTATCAATCAATTGATAAAATTAATTAACGATTATAAATAGTGCACGCCGCGGCGGTGGTGGGCGCATCACGATTTTCAGATTGCCAATTATCAAGAGTAAAGATTTGAACCTCTCCCGCCCTTTGATTATATTGAGCCGTCCCCGATTATTCCCTCTTTTGAGAAAGGGAAATTGAGGCTTCCGAATACCGAACTGACATTGGCATTTCCCTCTATCTTATAAGGCAGGTTATGTTCTGTGAAAATAACCTTCAGGATTCCACTCAAATCTTTATATTTTACAACGAGTGGTACCTGTATCTGCGTTGTTGATGATGAGGGGATCAAGATTTCCTTTCCCATGTGGCCATTTCCGATTTCCTCATTTTTAAGGTAAATGCTGCACCCAAAAGACTTGAGTGTAAGATCAAAATGGTTTGGATTTTTTACATCGAGATCAAGGAGAAGATTAGACTCTGTGAAGGAGATCGGACTGAGACTGACTCTACGAAGAGTAAAGGATGGATTCTCCAGTATCCAATTCGCACAAGACATGAGACAAATGGAAAAAGCAAACAGGCATAATATTCTACAATGAAGCCTTACTTTCCGTAATCTGATTGCGGTATATATTAATATATTAGTGAAACTCCAATTACGAAAGCGCAGCGCAGCGGAATTGGTAAGTTGTAATGAGACCCAAGTTTCAGAAACAGAGCAGAGTGCACTGAAACTTGCAGGTCGAATTATCCCGCGAAGCGGAGGGTTATGAGACTTAAATTTCAAAAGCTTGCTTTGGGGTTCATACCCGTGGTTGTTCATTAGTCTATTTGCCTTCATACCTTTCTGAATGTTCCTTATGCTTATACCAAAAGAGTTACCTAATTAATGAACATTAACAAAAGTCCCCGATTATTTTCTAGGGTAAATCCAGTTTCATTTTTGTCATTGTGAGGAGCCCCTCGTGGCTCCGCTTGCCCCCTGACTAGGTGGTGGCAATCTCGCCCTTGTCATTCCGGCGCAGGCCGGAATCCAGTGTAAAACTCTACTTCCCCCTTTTCTAAAGGGTGACCATACACATCTGTCATTGCGAGGAGCGCCTTGCGCGACGTGGCAATCTCGTACTTCCCCCCTTTCTTAAAGGGGGATTGAGGGGGATTTTTTGTCATTCCCGCTATTCAGTTTCGTAACAGGCCAGAATCTCGCCAAAGTAATGGGTGTGGTAATCTTTTAGCGGATAGAGGGACTTATCGTAATTTTTATCCAGATGAGCCGGATTCATGGCGGATTTGTAAACTATTTTGCATTCATAATGAATCCCCGGCACCTTGATGATCGGCGACGCGACCTTCTGCCCGTTTGCTGTTTCCAGCTTGCACATCTTGAACTTATCCACATCCCGGCCCGATTTCGATCCGCAAAAAGCGGTTGCCTTGCCCATATCGCCTGAAGGTATTGTAACCGTAAAGTCCTGAGCCTTTTCTATAATACCGAAGGTGTGCCGGGTAGAGCGTACCGCCACCATCATGATAGGCTTCTGCCAGATGAATCCGAAAGTGGCCCAGCCGATTGTCATGGTGTTGAGTGCGTCCGCGGCCTTAACGGTTAAAAAAGCTCCTTTTTTTATTTTGCTTACGGCATCTTCGGCAATACTCATATAATTTATATTTTTCATGATAATCTCCTTCATTATTTCTTTACTGCAAAAAACTTATATTTCAAGACCTGACCTCATTCGTCTGTTCGCTTCACGAGATACGAGATACGCGTCCCTAGAACCGTCCCATTTATTTTATTTATTTTACTTTCCACCATAGCACAACCATGACCGATAAGAAATTTAAACTGACGGTATTAAATGGATACTTGGTTAATTGTCAAGGGTAAAGATTGTACGACGATTAGTCACACTTATCTTATCCCCCGCCGGATTTTAGCTACATTCGCGTCAATCATCTGATAAAAAAAATCCGCGAACTGCTTATCACCTAACAGGCTTATTTTGATCATAACTTTGGTAATCTTTTTTTCAAATGGCAAAATATCAATCTGCAAAGGCTCTTTGCATTCCAGCTCCAGAGAATATCCATTCTCCTCTGTAGATTTATGGACTATTTTTAAATGCACCTGCCGGGAAGACTGCATTACCGCCCGGCGCATAGTGGCTATATCTTCAGCATAATATTTGACAGCCTGGCGGCCTTTCCAACCAACGAAGCCGTCAAAGACCGTCGTCCCCACAGCCGGAATGAATGGCAAAATACCACATCCCCAGATAATATTTACGGCGCAAAATAGATAAGCACACCAGATTATATTTTTTAACACGCTTACTCCTTGGTTTTACAGATCGTCATTCTTTAGTCAGCTCCCGGCCACGCCAGATCAAATAGATGGCATCTTCAGCGATGCTCATATAATTTAGATTTTTCATGATAATCTCCTTGATTATTTCTTTACTGCAAAAAACTTATATTTCAAGACCTGACCTCATTGGTCTGTTCGCTTCCCCAGATACGAATCACGCTTCACGCTTCACGAAATGCACGTCCCTTCAATAGAACCATCCCCAATTATTTCTACTTCATCTTTGATTTTAGCTTAATCCTTTTACCCGCAACCATGAAGTTGCCGTTTCCAACATGATGAATTGTCCGCGGGTTTTTCACTGCCGGGTCTATCCATGCTTTGATAACTTCAACTACAAACAAACAATACTTGTTCACCATCTTTGTGTCGGTTACCCGGCACTCGAGATTTGCAAAGCACTCCTCGATGAGAGGTGGTCTGACTAGTGCAGCAGGCTTGGGCGTGAGAAAAAATGCCTTGAACTTGTCTATTTTCGCACCCGACGTATTGCCGCAACCCACGACACTTTCCGCTATTTCCACGGTAGGAATGTTGATGACGCATTCTTTTGTTGCCTTTAACAGGCCGAAGGAATAGTTGCGATTGCTGATGACACAACCTATTAGTGGCGGTTCAAACTCGAGCATGGTGTGCCATGACATGGTCATGATGTTTTGGCGTTTACCCCGAACGGTCGTGACCATTACCGCCGGCCCAGGTTCGAGCAAGCCGTAGACCTTGGAAAGAGGAAAAGGTTTCTTTGCCATGATTGGTATTACCTTTCGACAACAATTACCTTACAATAAAATATTGTTTATTCCATCCAATGGACAAATTCATCCAGCTTTGCTCTCTCCCGCTCAAAATTGTTGAGAGGAAATGACGGATCGGGATAACCCAGAGCAATGCCCACAACAATTTTTTTATCGGCGGGAATTGCCGCTATCTTTCTGATTTCGGCGGAGAAACGTGCGGCGGCTGCCAAGAGACACGTGCCCAGGCCTTTGCCGTGAGCAGCAAGACAAATCGTTTGCGCGATGAGGCCGATATCCAGCATCTGGTATTCGACGAGATTATCCCGGGAAATACAGACCAGAATCAGACAAGGGGCATCAAACATGGAAACCATATTCTGATAATACTTATCGCGTGCTTCCTTATCATCTCTTTTTATACCCTGCGAGGACAAAACGATTTTGCCCAGCTCTCCATATCTGGCTTTCATGGCGTCCGGCCATTTTTCGAGCATCGGCACATCGGGGGCAATAACTGCACCCGCCAGCGTTTGCTTGAGATTCATTTCTTTAAATTTAGCCAGTGTTTTACCCTTTAATACATACAAGTCCCAGGGCTGGGTATTTCCCCACGATGGCGACCAGCGCGCCACTTCCAGAATCTCCGTAATTACACTTTTAGGTACATCCTGCGGCTTGAATTTGCGAATACTCCTTCTTCCCTTGATTGCAGCAGCTAATTCCATGGTAACCTCCTTTTAATGAGTCCCAAATTTCAGAAGCACAGCGCACTGAAATTTGTTGGACGAATTATCCCAGAAGCAAAGCGACGTGGGATAATGAACACAGCGGGCTATCCCGCAAAGCGTATTAAAGTTTGTTAGTCAAATTAATTCAACTAACAGATATTACAAGCGCAGCGCGGTAATATCTGTTAGTTGAATTATCCCGCGTGCGAAGCTTAGCGGGGGTAATAATCAAGCCGCTCAATATTGATATTAAATATTTTTCAGTTAATCCCTCGGCAGGAACTCCGGCAGGGCACTTCAGCGAATGCAGGGCATGCCGGATACGCCAGGTATCTTCTTTACTATTTGCGTTTCACCCTTTAAAATTGCCGAATTTCCAAACGCCCTTTTCTCGAAAAGCTGGGATGGTTTGTCTGCGTGCAGCATTAAGCAGCGCGTTAATAGATTTTTTATTAGCTTTTGCATAATCAGCGACTGTGGAAATTTGTTCGCCTTGTAAATAAGCGATTCTTTTATGCAGCGATTCTGTTAAAGCCAGAGTGATAATTTTTTCCATAATCTTTGTATTTTTTGAATCTTTATATTCACCAAATGCTCTGTAGTAGAGCAGCTTCTCTTTATCCCGAATAATAATGTTGGGAAAACTAAGGCGTGCAAGCTGATAATTGATAATCACACGCCCAATTCTGCCGTTGCCGTCACAAAACGGATGAACAGTTTCGAAATCAAGATGAAATTTAGCTATTTTGTCGGCAAAGTAATTGATATGGTCCGAAGAAAAATCCAGCAGAATAGTCTCTATCATTCTTTCTACATGCTCCGGTGCTGGAGCGATATGTGTGCCCACGCGGACATATTCGCCTTTGGCGCGGAAGTGCCCCGCGATAGCGTCTTTGATATTCCCCATAAGCATTTTGTGTAAAAGCAGGATGAGTTCGATTGAGAGTTCCGTGTCGTTTGCTTTACTTTTTATGTATTCCATCACCCGCGCCAGATTTTTCGCTTCAAAAACTTCCCGCACTGAAACATTACGGGAAGTTTTCATCTCCAGTAAAATGCGTTCTGTTTCTTTGAGTGTCAGTGTAGAATTTTCGATAGCGTTGGAATTGAAGACGCTTTCAGGAAGTTCGGATTCGTCAATCAGCTTGACTAAAGACTCTTTCCCTTTACCAAGCTGGTCATACTGGGCTTTTAAAACTTGAATATAATTTTTTACAGGATTTGCTGTTGCCATAAAAGTAATATAGTAAATTAACCGAAATTTGTCAATAATTCGTTAATATAATGGATAAATAAAGATAATTAACGGTTATTATCGTTAATTTCTTACAGTAATTGAGGTTATTGATAAGGTTTTGTCTTCACGAAATATGAAATCCGGCGTATGCTGGACGCGTCTCGTTTCACGCTTAACTAGAACTGCTTGTTCCTCGTGCTTTAAGCTTATTTGAAGCTTTAACCAGCCTGGAAGCCATCTTTTCTTTTTCCATAAGCTGTTCCACCAAAACCTCTCTCATCAGGTTGCAGGCCTGCATGATTTTAGGATTGGCGATCCGGTAATATAACTGAACACCTTCACGTCGCACTAAAATGACGCCTTTCGACTTTAAAACATTCATGTGCTGAGTCATGGTCACCTTACTCAGACCAGTCTTTTGCATTAATTCGCTGTTGGACATTTCTTTGTCCTTTAGCAAATTGATCATTTCCAGACGTTTGTCATTGGCGAATATTTTACAGATATCAGCTTGCAGTTTAAGAATGCTTTCCATTTATCCTCCTAGTTTCAAAATTGTACCTGTCCCCATTATTTTCAATGAGACTAAAATTTTAATGAGACTCAAATTTCACAAGCGCAGTGCAGTGAAATTTGCAAGTCGAATTATCCCACATGCGAAGTCATGTGGGGTTATATTTGTTAGTCGAATTGATCCCGTTGCGAAGCTAATCGGGATTGCGGGCTCAATTCCCTACTTTCCACCACAGCCAGGACTGATAAAGAATTTCAATAGAACCGTCCCCTTTATTTCTTAATATTATGACATAATTTTTTTAAACGTATTCCTTACATCTTCCAGGCGCCAAAGCGCCAATTTTTTTCAATTCGATGATTCTATATCTTCTCCAACAACCGTTTGTTCGCTTTCTATTTGTTCTTCTTCCTGCTGCGACGTATCCTTAATAAGCACCTTCACCAACTCACTGGATTGTTTCAATATCCGTGCGGCTTCATTCTCCGCTTTTTTCATTGTCCTTTCCAGAGCATCATCAGCCAGTTCCGCTTCTAAAATTTCATCATTATCAATTTCTTCGTTCATGGCAAAAAACTCTCTCTTTGTTTTATGTATAAATAGTGTGATTAAATCTTTTAATAGAATTACTTTTATTTAGCTATTTTTTACTAAGAACACAAAATTATCAATTTTGCTAATTTTATGTATTTAGAAGTATTTTGCAAGATATTTGATATCTCTATTTTGTTATCCCCTGGCGCTTCACGCTTCACGAGATACGCGTTCTTGTGAACAGGGAATACAGGCTTTACGTCCATCGCTTAGCTTCACCATCTTTGCCGCCATAGTCATCTCGCCGCAGACGGCACAAGGTTCAGACGGCGCCAGCGGCGCGTAGAGAGGCTCATTGAAAGATACTTCTGTGGTGGTAAAAATTTCCTCGAAGGGACGCGCCAGCAGATCATTCATCTTGAGGCGCTTCAGCTTGCGCCTTTCATTTTCCGAAGCCGTCCCGGCGGCAACGACTGTCTCCAGCCGGTCAAACGTGCTCTTGTCTTTACTCTTGTAATTGTAGCGCGTCTTTCGGGAAAATCTGTAGGCCTGACGCTTGGTGCGGTTCAACACCGTATAGGCATTCTTCCCGAAATCTTTTATGATCAGATTGCCCTTGCCCGCCGCAGTGCCCAGCAATACCTGGAGGGCATCGACGGCACAGGAATCATTTTCACAAACAGCGACCACTTCCTCGTCAACAGCGCGCTTAAGCTTCATCAGTTTTATGGCCTCTTTGGCCACCCGGTAACCATACACCAGACCGGGGCAGATATGCCCGTGAAACCGGACACATCTTTTTAAGTCATCAGGCATCTTCCGTTTGCTGTCTGTGTTTGGCATAAAACTCTCTTTCAAAATCCACATTGATGTGGCGGTTATTTAATCTTCGCATTTCACGCTTTACGAGATACAAGATGCGATATACGTTTCTTCAATTGAACCGTTCACGATTATCTCTTTATTTCTTTCTATCCATGTATGAGCTTCATGATGATTACGTACAAGACAAGACTCAAACCGAACGCATTACCGAAAATGACCGGGACCGAGTGTATCAAAAGGCCATAAACTACCCAGAGAAAGAGTCCGGTACCCAGAGCCGCGAAGGTGCCCAGCGAGAGGTCGCGGGTTGCCTTTGTCCGGTATATCTTGATGACCTGGGGTATCGTGGCGAGTGAACAGATGACCGCCGCCGTGAATCCAATTATATCAGCTATGCCCATAAAAATTTCGCTTTTCCCGATGCGTTAATAATTAACTATACTGTCCCCGGAATTTCGCTCCTAGTTTCAAAATTGTACCTGTCCCCATTATTTCTTAGTTCGGAGATTGTCTAACAGCAACCAATCGCCCGGTGCACGTTCGTATTTCCAATTTGTCCAACCGTTGCTGGCGCGTTGTTTAATGGCAGCAGCAGCCATTGAAGGTGAATAATAGACTTTCCCTCCACATAGAATAGTGCCGTCTTTTCTGACCGTTGCCTTATATGTTTTACCTTTATATCTAAGACGAATCTCAAAACGCTTCTTCACATAAGGCGCAAGAACAGCTTTACGTCCTTTCTGCTCTATTACCTGCCGCGTTTCCAGTTCATTAGTTTTTATCAAACCAAGTCCAACTAATTCTTTCTGCTGCGCTTTTGTAACCGCCCTCTTGAATATTGGTCTCAGGTTTTGAGCATTGATAAAATTACCGGACTGTTTATTTCCTTTTGGTGAAGCAATCTTCAAAATGAGCGTTTCCAGTTCATGCAAATGTGAGTCGTTAATTGTGAGATATACGCTAAAGCCATCCCATGTTTGAGCATGGCGATCTTTGAGGTGCGTCTTGAGTCTATTGCGCAGGTTGGAAGCCAGGCCTACATAGTATAAATGGCCTTTGCGATACAGAGCATATACGCCATGTCTCCCCTTGACGTATTCTTTAAGAATGTTTTGGTATTTTTCTAATGCTGTTCGGGAAATATTTTCCAGGTGTTGACTGACAAGTTGACCTTTGTTTGCGCGCATGTTTATTACCTCTTAAAATTATTTGAACAATGTATTAATTATACCTGTCCCCTTTATTTACTAAAAACAAATCAATCCAAATCGCCCACACTGGCAACTTGCTTGAACTCTACTTCTTCAAACTCGTTAAAATGCGCATGTCCACATCTTATTTTCTGCTTTTCGGTTACTCTCAATTCCTGGCCAGCGGACTTTGTCTCAGCAACAAAGTAAACCGTTTTTTCGTTCTTTTTTATTAACGCCCAGTCAGGATTGTAAGTGCCGATTGGTGTATTTATTTTAAACCAGTAGGGCAGTTTGAAGTAGAATTCTATATCATCACGTTCTTCACAATCCCTGGCAAAAGCATATTCCACGTTGGAATTAAGAGGCACAAGATTGCTGTAAATAGTCTTGTCTTTCTTTGTTACTTTAAAAGTAAGTTCGTTGACATGAATATCATAATCTTCAAATAACCGCATTTCATACTCTTTTGCGCCTATTTTTTCGTATTTGATTCCATTAATCATTAAATCGGTCAATACTTCATTGATTGCTGTCACAGCATTGTCGAGAAAGAGCTGAGGATTGATAATTATTTCGCCGGTCCTTCCCGACTGCAAGAGAATTGCAAGCACCGTGTAACGGGTCAATTCCGTTCTTTCCTGTATGTAAAACAAAACATCCGGTATGCGAAACTTGCCATCGATTGCGACGTTATATGATGCTCTAACATCGGACACTATGCCTGTTTCAGCGAATTCGATGGCTGTCTTCGTCGTTTTGATAATCGCTTTCTTGGTCATTGGCATTAGTTGAACCGCTTTGGCTGCTTTTTTGATAAGTTCCTGCGAATCGTAGTCAACTTGATAGGCCGTCTGATATTTTATTTTGTCCCATATGTCCTTAAATTTTTCATCCAGCTCAAAACCTTTGCGGTATTTCACGGCTGCCCGCTTTTGCTTGTTTTTAATTCTGCCTTGGAAAGACACGCCGCAATCTTCCTCAATTTCAGTCTGAAGTTGCCGGGCAAAATCTTCATAAGCCTCGTTGGCAATCACAGTGAGCCTGTTGATGTTTGTATCCTGAATACGCCGCCCTTCCTGATTTACTGAAAGCCTTAACCCTCTGCCTATTTCCTGTCTTTTTTTCAGCTCGGAACGCGTTTCGTTCAGTGTGCAAATCTGAAAGACATTGGGATTGTCCCACCCTTCGCGCAATGCGGAATGACTGAAAATGAAACACAATGGTTCGTTAATATCTAGCAGTCTTTCCTTGTCCTTCATGATCAGTTTAAAAGTATCGTCATCGGCCAGTGAATTGCCTTTTGTGTCGCTCCAACTACCTTTCTTATCCTTTGAGAAATAACCATTGTGGACTTCTTCCGCCCGATATGGCATCAGCCCTTTATAAGAGCCTTTGCCGGACATTTCCTTGTATATTTCTTCAAACCAAAGGGCGAACTT
>Ga0116128_1000388_pt1 | contig 24265 bp, 41 predicted proteins | sample June2015DPH_16_1_3_FD_88974 | JGI IMG/M metagenome (GOLD analysis project Ga0116128, IMG submission 88974) | Peatland microbial communities from SPRUCE experiment site at the Marcell Experimental Forest, Minnesota, USA - June2015DPH_16_150 | ecosystem: Environmental > Terrestrial > Soil >... | reverse complement strand
TACCAGCAGGGCCACGAGGACCTGAAGGAGTTCATGGAGCGCATCTGCGGCGGCCCCTCCCCGGACGGCATCGTGAAGGCAGGGCAGGCCCTTATGCCCCATACCACCCCCGGCCTCTCCAGCAGCGACTACGACGACCCAAAGCTGAAGGCGATGGCTGACAGGTACGGCAGACCGTTCGAGGACCATGTGTTCTGTACCGTCCAGAACGGCGGCGAGTGGTGTAACGCCCTGACCCAGGACGAGGTCGATGCCCTGTGGGAGGGCAAGCGCCTGGGCCTCCAGTTCACGGAGAAGCCGACCGCCGAGCAGGTCAACCTCATGGCCAAGAAGAGCCCGATGCTCCACGACGGCATCAACATGTCCATCTGCTGCGAGCAGCGCTGCAAGCGGCTGGGAATCCCCATCTCCTGCACGGAGTGCAAGGGCAACGGGTACGTCTACACCGTGCCCGAGCCACGCCTGGAGCTTGTCCTGTGGATGCTCCACCCACGGAAGGGCTGCGGGCGGGCGGTGGTGGTCAAGAGCATCAAGGAGGAGGAGGTCCGGCTGGCGATGGCCTTCCTCAGGAAGTGCTATGCCAGCTTCACCAGGGACATCTGGAAGCGTGTGCTGACATGGCCCAGGCTGCCGAGGCCGAAGGCCGGGAGGAAGGCGGATGGCAAAGGAAAGGGGAAGGGGAAAGGCAAGGGGAAGAGGCCCAGCACCGGAAGGAAGAGCGGCGCTAAGGTATCCTGACGGGGCCACCGTAACCTGCCCCATGTGCGGCTCCAGCTATCCCGAGAGGGAGCCGGAGGAGCCGTATACGTGCATGGAGTGCGGCGGGAGGGGGCTGGACTGCTGCGTGCCGGGCAACAATGCCATATGCGTGAACTGTGAGGAGCGGGGGGATGGATAGCCTGCTGGCAGGACTCCCGGAGGGGGCTGAGGTTATAGCCGTGACCCCGAACGGAAACGGGGACTGGGCCTACGTAGAGTACGTAGACAGGGAAGGCACCAAGCACTGCCGTGGGGTATGCACGTGCGGGAGTGCCTGCCCGTGCCACGGGAGGAGGGACTACTACTGCCAGGGAGAACAAGGACGGGACCAGAAGCACCGTCCGACGCATAACTGCTAGGGAGGGACCGATGGGAAGCCTTTTCGGGCCGTACTTTATAGACCTGAAGTGCGACCACAAATGCCATGGGGAGCCTGGCCTGAACCCCTGGGTGGAGAGATGCCCGGTGTGCGGGTGCAGGAACGAGAAGCACGACCCCGACGCAAGGCCCCCCAAGGAGCTGGAGGAGATGTCCGACTTCCTCTTCGACCCCCTGGACGGCGTCTTCGGGCTGACCGGGATTAACCTTTTCAAGCCAATACCTGGCCGCAGAGAGCCGACAGGAAAGGTGGGAGGCCTCGAACCGGGGGCGGGCTGCGGAGGCGATACCAAAGGGCCTCCTCCGGGGAGCCAACGCTGAGAAACCACCCTGCACAAGGGCGACGACCTGCGGCCGCCAGAACAGGAGGAACATTGAGGGAAAAGACGGTAGTCGTGCCTGAGTCACCCATACCCATAGCCGGGTTCCCCATGTGCGCAGCCGGGAGCTGCTGCGACTACGAGGTGGCGAGGAAGGGGGACATGTGTGCCGTCCACGGCGGGCCGCCTGCCGGCCTGGAGACGGTACACCGCTCCATCCACCGCCAGATAAGGACATGCGTCTCGGGCATGAGGGACTGCCCGGACTGCCAGGGCAGGCCCCTCAAGGACGTCAGGTGCCCGAGATGCACCTGGATGCGGGGGGCGGCCATGGGGATGGCGGGAATCGCCGAGCAGCTAGGCTGGGGAGGGGAGATGGCCCCCTACATGGACCTCATAGCCTTCAGGAGGAGCGACTGATGACTACCAAGTTCACCGACCTGGCGTCCGGGCAGGACGTGCGGGCAGAAGTGACGGAGCTTGAGAACGGCGTCTTCATAAAGAACCATGAGCCGGGAGAGCTATCCCCCTGCCCCGCCTGCGAGCGCAAGGCCCTGTCCATGAGGGTCAGGCGGGTATTCGGGAGCCAGGTATGGGAGATACTGGTGCCGGAGAGCGACCGCAGCGGGCACAGGTTCCCCCTGCGGGTCCACAACGAGTGGGACGCCAAGTGCCGGGAGTTTACGGGGGGCGGCATGACCATCATGTCCGTCGCCAAGGGGGAGTGGGTAAGGCCCGGGCCGCCTGGGGCCAGGGACCCCTGCCTCGGCCCCGGCATAGTCAGGGAGGCGATGATTCCCGTCATGCTGATGGCGGACAGGACCACGATGGACAGGATAGCCAGGTTCACCATGGACCACTACGACCAGGACGCCGTGCTGTACTACCTCATATCGGAAGACGCCTTCATGGCGGAAAGGGGGAAGGATGCCCAGGACACCTAGGACGGAGGAAGAGGTCCAGAGGGAGATAGCCCTGCTGGAGGAGTACATGCCCAGGGTGCCCCGCAACGACTTCTTCGGGGGCAACAACTGGGAGAAGATAGAGACGGACATAAGGGTCCTCAAGGGGGAGCTGGACGAGGACGAGATAAACGACATCGAGGACCCGGACCTCAACTCCAGCGCCTACAACACCCTGCAATGGCTGGAGGGGTGGGAGGTAGACTATCCCCCGGCAGAGTCGTGGGCAAGCCTGGCAGGCGTGGAGGAGAAGGAGGCCGAGCCGGACAAGCCCAAGCCCCCGAAGAAGGCTGCGCCGAAGCCCAAGAAGGCCAAGGCCAGGAAGCGGAGGTAGTGGGGGGAGTAAGGATTGTGCCTCCTGCCGTAAAGAGACCCTATCCGAGGACCGCCCCCTGTGCCGTGGTCTGCCGGGCCGATGGGGACCAAGTCCTGGCGCTTATAGGCCCCAACCTGATGGAGGGGGTCTACGGGTACGGAGATACGCTGCCGGACGCCCTGCGCATGCTGGCCGACGAGCTTGAGAGGGAAGTGGGGGAGACCCCGGAGGGGTAACAGATGGGGACAAGGGCTGACTTCTATGTCGGCAGGGGGCCGGAAGCGGAATGGCTGGGGAGCATAGCCTGGGACGGAAGCCCGGACTGCGTGACCAAGGGCATGCTGAAGGCAAGGGACAGGCGGGCGTTCCGCAAGGCGGTGAAGGAGTTCTTCGCCGGGCGGGACGACGCAACGCTGCCCGAGCAGGGGTGGCCCTGGCCCTGGGAGGACTCCCGGACCAGCGACCATGCCTATGCCTATGACGAGGGGAAGGTGTGGGTGTCCTCGTTCGGCAGGAGGTACATCACCGTCCGCCAGTACTTCAGCCTTATGGGGAAGAGCGACGAGAAGGTCCATGCCTACTACAACGACCCGAAGGACGAGGTCTTCCCCAACATGAAAGACAGGCAGGCCATGACATTCGGGCCGAGGTCGGGCCTCCTGGTCATCGGCCCCGAGGGCGTAGTGGGAGGCTTGCCATGTACGTAGGAGACGACCCCATCAAGCTGCGGGACGAAATCTGGTACAAGCAGCAGGAGTTGGACAGGCAGAAGGAGAGGCTCGCCGGGATACAGGCCAGGTGCCAGCACTCCTGGACGGAGCCACGCTACGACCCCATCGTCACCCCAGGGTACGAGACAGGCGACGAGCCGGGCACCATGGGCGTTGACTACATGCCCAAGCGCTGGGTGCCCCAGCAGGAGGCCCCCCGCTGGACACGGACCTGCAAGGAGTGCGGGCTGGAGCAGGAGACCACGAGGACGAAGGAAGACGTGAGGAAGATACCGGTATTCTGAGGCAGTAGGAGGAGAGCAGCCATGGGATGCGACATCCACCCCTATGTCGAGCACCGCACGAAGAGGATATGGCACCCGTCCGACATATGGGTAAAGGACTACCGCTACAACGAGAAGAAGAAGGAGTTCCGTATCCTCTGCCACTGCGGCATCGAGCACTCCAGGCACTACAACTGGTTTGCATTCCTGGCCGGCGTCAGGAACAGGAGCTGGGGGGAGAGAATCCCTGTGCTGACCGAGCCACGGGGCCTGCCCAAGGACTGCTGCCCGAGGATAAGGGGGGCAGCGAAGTCATGGGGGTCGGACGGGCACTCCCACAGCTACCTGACGTTCGGGGAGCTGGAGGACGGCTACAGGGGGCACAAGGACGACCGGATAGGGTTCTACGGGGCACTCGACGACCGCAGCCCCTCGCCGGAGCTGGCAAGGTGGCTGGAGACGGACGAGCAAAGCCGGAGCGAGCCTCCAGGCGGGTACTGCTCCTACGGCAGCGGGGCGGGGATATATGGCTACACCTTCCCCAGGTTCCGCTGGCACCAGAGGCTCTCCGACCTCATAGGGGACACCTACAGCAGGTGGAGGGGCTACCTCCAGAACGTCTCGTTCGAGTACAGGGTGCCCGACGACAGGCAGAACATCAGGGTGGTGTTCTGGTTCGACAACTAAAGCAGGACGGGCCGATGAGCTATTGCCGGATGTACGACAAGAGGCACGAGGTATACCTATACGAGGACGTCAACGGCCTAATCTGCTGCTGCGGCTGCAAGCTGCTCAGGCGGATAAGAGTCAGCGGGCGGTGGAAGAGCTACCTCAGTTTCCTCCGGAAGCGCATGAGGTTCTACTATTATTCAGGTCACGAGGGGAATGCCTGGTTCGGCACTAGGACGTCCGCCCTCCTGCACCTCCAGCACCACAGGCTAGCAGGCCACAGGTTCCCTGCCCGGGCCGAGAGGGCACTGCGCAGGCAGGCCAAGGACGAGGGGGACGAGATGCCTGGGCTCCTGAGGCTGGCGAGGTAATACCGTTGTTCTATGGCAAGCTAAAGGACGAGATGGCAAGGCTCGGGGGCATGGACCCCGAGGGCATCGTGCTGGCCTTCGCAGGCGGCTCCTGGCAGCACGGGGCAAGGCTCAGCGACACGGCGGACCTGGACGTGTGCGGCGTGTTCGTCGGCAGGCCGGAGGAGGAGCTTCGCCTCGACAGCGAGAACCCCAGGAAGAGGGGGCACGTCAGCACGAGCACCGCCCTGGACAGCCGCAGGAACACAGGAGGGGACAAGGACGTCAAGGCATACAGCCTGAGGCGGTGGGCGGGGCTGGCCCTCAAGGGCAACCCTGCCGCCCTCTCCTTCCTGTTCGTGCCGGACGCCATCAAGGACATGTCCCTGACGCCAAAAAGGGAGTTCACCTGCCCGTACGACGAGCAGCAATGCGAGCACCCAGGCTGCATCAACTGGGACAGCTATAGATTCGACCCGGAGTGCGCCGAGCGCTACAGGAAGGCCCCCACGGCGACGGTATGGGACACCGACATCGTCCCCAACACGGGAGAGTTCCTGTCCAGGGCCCTGAAGGACTCCTTCCTGGGCATGGGGGACAGCCAGTTCCACCGCATGCTGGGGGAGGGCACCGGACGGCACGGCATCAGGAGGGCGCAGCAGGAGGAGTTCGGGTACGACGCCAAGGCCGGGATGCACATGGTGCGGAGCATGCACGAGTGCCTGGAGCTTCTCAGGACCGGGCGCATGACCTTCCCACGCCCGGAGAGGCAGCTCCTCCTGGACATCAGGACGGGGGCAGTGGGGCTGAAGGGCGTGCTGGACCTCTACGGGCAGCTCAGGGCGGAGGTGGCGGGGGCCGCCGAGGCCTCCCCCCTCCCCCCGAGGTGCGACCGTGAGGCGGCAAGCCGCATCGTGGCGGACGCCATGCTCAAGCACTGGAAGCAGAAGGGATGGGTATAATGCCGGAGACAGAGAAGGGGAAGAAGGCAGCGCTGGCCGCCCTGGGGCAGCGCAGGAAGCACAAGCCGGAGCAGGTTGACAACTCCAGCCTGTACGCTGGTTCGCCGATGTACTTCTACTGCATATCCTGCGGCGGGCTTGCGGACGTGCTGCCGGAGAGCTATATCGGCAGCCCGAAGAGGCTCTGCAAGGAGTGCCAGGCCCTCAAGGACCTGGGATGGCTGGAGTAGAAGGGAAGGCAGAATGAGAATCCACAACGTAAGGGTGGGGCTGGCGAACAACTCCTCCTCGACGCACTCCATAGTCCTGATGCCTCCGGGCAAGTTTCCCGAGATACAGACGGACGAGTACTGGGACTTCGGCTGGCAGCATTTCACGGCGGCCGACCGCACCTCCAAGGAGAACTACCTGGGCTACCTCATCCACAGCACCCTCATCGACCTAATCGGGGACTCCAATGCCGACATCGTGACCGACGCCCTGTTCGCCTCCTCCAGGGGCACGGGAGGGAGGTTCTCCAAGGCCCTGAGGACGAACGGCTATGGCATAGACCACCAGAGCCGCCTCATACTGCCGGCCAACTGGGACGGCAAGGGGGCGGACCTGGAGTTCTTCGAGGACTTCAGGAGGTACTTCCTAGAGAACCCCATTGTCATCCTGGGAGGCAACGACAACGGCGACGACGAGCACCCCCTGGCGGGGGATGGGAAGGGCATAGACTTCGGCCTGCCCGAGGACGGCCAAGCCACGCCGGACCTGGTGGCCAGGAAGGACACGGTGGACGGCAAGGCCCACTGGGTTCTGTTCAACCGCAGGACGGGGGCCAAGGTCAGGCTGACCTTCGACAGCTACCCTGCCGAGAAGATATCCCGCAACCCCGCCAACCAAGCGGCCGTGCAAGCGAGCAGGTTCATGCAGGGACCACAGAAGCCCGTCCCCAAGGCGGAGGTGCCAGAGCTGGTGGACGTCAAGATAACCGGCTTCTGCCCAGCAGGGTGCAAGTTCTGCTACCAGGGGAGCGGCCCCAACGGGACACATGCCAAGACCCAGGACCTATATGGGCAGGGGCAACATCCGGACCTCTACTCACTAATCTACCACCTGGCACAGATGAGGGTGTTCGAGGCGGCCCTGGGCGGAGGCGAGCCTACCCTCCACCCGGACTTCCTGGATATCCTGAAGAACCTCAGGGGCCACGGAATAGTGCCCAACTTCTCCACCCGCAGCCTCGTGTGGCTGGGGCACAGGAACGCCGGGCAGATAGCGGAGACGTGCGGCTCCTTCGCCTACTCCGTCAGCACGGGGAAGGACGTCAAGGCGCTGGCGAGGGCGCTGCACAAGGCTGGCCTGGAGGGGCTACTGGACGACGGCGACAAGGTAGCAGTACAGTATGTCCTCAACACGGGAGGGGACCTCTACGGCGTCCTGGAGGAGGCCAGGAAGAGCCTGAACTACACCAGGGTGACCGTCCTGGGGTTCAAGCGTGCCGGCCTGGGCAAGGACTTCCAGGAGGTGCCCGAGGACTGGGTATCTACGGTAAGGAGGGTGCGCAGGGAGCATAGCTGCGTGCCCATCGGCGTGGACACGCTGGTGGTGCAGCGGCACGGGGAGGAGCTGAGGGACAAGCTGGGCGTGCAGGAGGCCCTGATGACCGGGGAGGAGGGCAAGTTCTCCATGTACATCGACGCCGTCAGCGGCACGATGGGGCCATCCTCTTACTGCGACCCGTCCCTCATGGTCCCCCTGCTGGAGAAGGGCACCACAGAGGCCGACAGGATAAGGAGGGAGTTCCAGAAGTGGTGAAGCGAGGGCACGATGAGATGCACTAAATGCAACGACCTAGGGGCCGTCAAGACGGGCAACAATGACCTGCCATGTGACTGCCCTCTGGGAGACACGGCACTGTTCAACGTAGCAGGCGTCCTGGGGCAGGTGACGGGGGCGGAGATGCGCAGGCATTTCCTCAGCGGCTCCCCGGAGCCCATCCGGCCCGGGAAGAAGGGCATCCTGGCATCCGAGCTGCCGGGCAGGAAGAAGAAGAAAGATGGACCTGTGGGTTGACGACAGGAGGCCGCCTGAGGCATACGGGCTCAGGGGATTCACATGGGCCAGGACGTCGGAGGAGGCCATAGCCCTGCTGGGGACAGGGGAGGTGGGGTTCGCATCCCTGGACCACGACCTGGGGCTGGAGAGCGGGACCGGCTACGACATCGTATGCTGGATGGAGGAGCACAACGTCTGGCCGCCTGACGGCGTAGGGGTCCACTCCATGAACCCCGTGGGCAAGAAGCGCATGGAGGCGGTAATAGAGAGGCAGTACGGGAGGACGGTACCATGAGGATGACGAGGCGGGGCTTCCTGGGGGCACTGCTAGCGGCCCCGCTGGCCGCCGCTGCATCCAGGCTGAAGGTAAAGAAGCAGGACAAGGTCGGCAGCGGGCTGGGCATATCCCCCGAGGCGCTCGGGGAATACGATATCGCCCGGATGGCACGTGACTTCGGACGCCCCATTGCCAGGCTCCAGATGTTCCCGAGGGGCATCCTGGACAAGATTGTGAGGGTGGAGCCGCTATGAACAGGCGTGAGCTTCTCTCGGGTATGCTGGCCTCCCCCCTGCTGGGGATGGTGGCCAAGGGGATGGCAGGCCCTCCCTCCTGCTCCTACCGCTTCCAGGACAGCCTGGAGGAGGAGCTATTCAATGCCCTGAAGGGCATAAGCCTCAAGGACCTCCCCCCATGGAGGCTGCTGCGGGTCTACGAGGGCCGGACAGCGATGGCGGAGGCGATGTCGCCCCTGGTGGACCGCCATATGCAGGAGTGGAGGAGGGAGAAGGGGGTAGAGCTGCACCTAGGTTCCCTCCAGGAGGTCCACGAGCGGGCATCCATCACCCTGGAGGAGATATACAGCCTCGAACCTGCCGAGCAGGACGCCCCCCTGCTCAAGGTGGCCAGGAAGGTATGGGGGAGGATAAGGGTAGTCCAGGCCAGGGAGGCGGTGATGCACAGCATCACGGAGGCCAACAGGCGCTACATCGGGCGGCCGGGGGAGCTGCTGCCGAGGAGGAACGAGCCGGTGCCCCTGCGGACCACCGTGTTCTCGGAGGACCGCCCGGACCTACGGATGGTGGGATTCGGCGTGATGACCACGTCGAGGGACGGGTACAGGGGGCTGGGGGGCAGTGCGTTCCGCTTCTGCCACTTCGACGACCTATGGGCATAAGGGACAAACCGCCGAAGACCGGGGACGTCTACTACAGCCGTAGCTGCGTACTAGGAGAACTCCAGGCCGAGGTGGCCATAGTCCTGGGCGCAGACAAGAGGAAGACCAGGTTCGTCCGTATCATCACAACAGAGGAGGACCTTGACTACCTCCAGGTGATGAGGCCCTGGGATACGAAGAGGTTCCTGGAGGAGTACTGGCACGCAGCGTCCTACGAGACGCCGGGGAGGGAAAGGGTGGGACAGCCAGGAGAGCCAGTAGACCTAACCAATGCCAAGTTCCCGTCATCATAGCGGGAACGGTAAACCACAGCATAAAGGAGAATAACCATGGGTCTTAGCAGGGAGCAGGCGTTCGAGGTAATCAAGAGGGAGAGGGAGTACCAGGACAGGGTATGGCCGAGGGACGGGCACCCGCTGGTCAAGCAGTACGACTACACTGCCCCGCACCTCCTCATGCTGGAGGAGTACTATGCCAAAGCCAGAGCACTCTGGCAGAAGTCCGTAGACGAGGCAGACGTCCTCAGGACCATCGGCAAGATGGCGACCATCGCCTTCCGGGCCCTGACGGAGGTAGTCCAGGAGGTACAGGAGGCACAAGGCCCCTGCCTGCTCCTGGACGGGCGCTACCAGGAGAAGAAGGCAAGGGACCTCATAAATGCTGCACGGGACCGCCAGGACAGGGAGCACCCCAGGACCAAGGACAACGCCGGGCAGTACAGGTTCACTGCCCCACACGTATACCTGCTGGGGCAATACCTGGCCCTGGTAGGGCAGCGCTGGTACAGCGGAAACAGGGAGAAGGTGGTGGGCAGCCTTGTGGAGATAGCCGCCATATGCGTCCGGGCGCTGGAAGAGGTAGAGGGCCCGGACCTACTCTTCGTCGGGCTGCGGGACTAGGAAAGGCCCCCAGGAGGGGGGAAGCGATGCCGAAGCTGATATGGCCCATGCCCGTGAGGGGGAACCCCATGGGGATATGGGGGATAGCCAAGGAGTTCGCCACGGTGGCGGAGGCCCGGGCGTGGGTCAGGGAGTTCCGCCTGGACACCGAGAAGGAGGGCATGCTCCTGGTGTCCGGGGGCATGGTCTACAGGGCTACCGACGAGGGCTTCGCCTCGGCGGGGCAGTTCGAGGGGGCAGGGGGGCCGACAGGCCCCACAGGCCCCTCCAAGCCGGAGCCGCCTAGGAAGCCGCACCTGGACGGTACCTGGTACAAGATTTCCCCAGGTTTTCCGACTACCGGGGGTATTATATAGGTGGAAGGGCTGGCCGCAGGGCCAGCAGGTACGGCGGCTGGGAGCCGGACGCAAGTGTTACCCGGTACAGCCGCCGACGATTGGTGGACGATGCGATTCAGGAACCCCAACCCGCAGATGCATTGGCAGCCTAAGCGGAATACCCGCTCGGGCACCGTTGGGCCTCCTATCGCAGGCTAGCTGAGATTCCAAGGCGATTGAAGTGAAGAGGCCCACCGGGTGATGAACCTGATGGGCTTTTTGGTTTTACAGGGATTAAGTCGTGGCGTGGGTACCTTCCGCCATGCAGAGTGTGGCCGAGGCCGAAGTCGTCGAGGCGCTAGGCTGTGAACCTAGTCTAAGAGGGTCCGAGTCCCTCCGGTCACCCCAATATGAGGTCCCGTAGCTCAGCCTGGACCAGAGCAGCGCCCTCCGAAGGCGAAGGTCAGGAGTTCAAATCTCCTCGGGACTTCCAGATTGCGTGGGTGAATCCCCTTGCAGGGGGAGGGATAGGCGGCCCCGGACTCAGGGCACGGCGACCCACGCAGAGAATTTTGGCCCCGTAGCTCAGCCTGGACTAGAGCAGCGGTCTACGAAACCGAAGGTCGAGGGTTCAAATCCCTCCGGGGCTTCCATTTTAGGCCCCCGTGGCCCAGACGGATAGGGTGCCGGTCCTCGAAACCGGACGCCGAGGGTTCGAGTCCCTCCGGGGGTTCCAGGTTTGTGGTGGGTGGTCACGCTGTTGACAACGCCGATGGGCGGACGAGGCGACTGGCCGGGGAGTCCCGCCCGAACAGATTGCTGGGGTGTAGGCGACGTTGGTAAAGCCACTTGACTGTTAATCAAGCGCCTTACGGCACCGGGGGTTCGATTCCTCCCGCCCCAGCCAAGTTCGGCCCGTTTAAGCCGATGCGGTGCATGGCGCTCCCCTGAAGAGGGAGAGAACCCCGTTCGACTCGGGGAGGCGGGACCAAGTTCATCAGGGTGTAGCTCAGCCTGGCAGAGCGCATGCTTGGGGTGCATGAGGCCGTGGGTTCAAATCCCTCCATCCTGACCAAGTTCCTGGCGTGCCAGAGGGTTCGATTCCCGAGGCCAATGGCCCCCTCCGGGGGGAAGGGTTCGATTCCCGAGGCCAATGGGGGCACGCCGACATCACGGGGAGTAGCTCAGGGGAAGAGCGCCTGCTTTGGGAGCAGGAGGCCGGGATATCGTAACTCCTCTCCCCGACCATCTACAGGGTGTAGCTCAGCCTGGCAGAGCGCTGGTTTCGGGAACCAGAGGCCGAGAGTTCAAATCTCTCCATCCTGACCAAGGTTGTTCCGAGGTCGGCTAATTGGTAGGCCGCAGGGCTCTGAACCCTGAAATGAGAGGTTCGACTCCTCCCCTCGGAACCAAGCTCGGGGAGGGCGGATTAGCGTGGCCTACGGGCCACTTTATAGGCGGAATGCCCCCCCGTTATGCCAGGAAGCAGCCCGGAGGCGGGGTGCTTCAGAGTTCAGGAGTAGCTCAACGGTAGAGCGTCCGGCTGTTAACCGGGATGTTGGGGGTCCGATTCCCTCCTCCTGAGCCAAGTTCGGGGGAGCGTAACTCAAAGGGGCAAGAGAGCCAGCCTTTTAAGCTGGTGAGTGCGGGCACCCAATCCGCCGCTCCCACCAAGATTGGCCGCCGTGGCGCAACAGGACCAGCGCACCCGGCTCTTACCCGGAGGGTTGGAGGTTCGAGTCCTCTCGGCGGCACCAGGATTATGAAGAAGCCGGTGAAGTTCCGTGGCCTTGGGACTTGGCTGGGACCCTTGAAGGTCCTGCTTCCAAAGGACATGAAGATATATGATATCCACACCGGAAAAGAGGTTGGGGTCGCTAGCTCAACTGGCAGAGCAACTGACTCTTAATCAGTAGGTTCGGGGTTCGATTCCCCGGCGACTCACCAAGTTATTAACGCCGATGGAGCTAGGATGGTATAGCGCCTGCCTGAAGAGCAGGAGTGACCGGTTCGATTCCGGGCATCGGCACCAAGCTTGTTGTTCCGAGGTCGGCTAACGGTAGGCCGCTGCGCTCTGGACGCAGCTATCGGGGTCCGAATCCCTGCCTCGGAGCCAGGATTACAGCGGGGTGGAGCAGCCTGGTAGCTCGTTGGGCCCATAACCCAAAGGTCGCCGGTTCAAATCCGGCCCCCGCAACCATTCGGGTCGGGATGCCAGCCGGGAAACCGTGGCTGGATGCCAAGGGTATACGGCAGCGCCCGTAGAGAGTAGGAACCGACCCGCAGCATTGATGCGGGGTAGAACTCTGGTGAGTTTAGGGGTCTCATAAGCCTCTTATAGGTGGGTCCGATTCCCATTCCCGCTACCAAGCTCGGAGCAGTAGGGTAGCTCAGCCGGACAGAGCGCCCCCCGTCAGGGGGGAGGTCGGTGGTTCGATTCCACCCCCGATGGCCCGTAGCAGGCACGCCGATTCGGAGAGGACCGCAGGCGGACAACCCAGGAGCAGCGTACGCAACCTCCCAGGCCCCGCAGGCAAGTCGCTGGACAAGGCGTGCCAAGGATTACGTGGCGGCGTAGCTCAGTCGGCAGAGCCGGGGTCCCATAAGCCCTGCGAGTCGGAGGTTCGAGTCCTCTCGCCGCTACCAAGTGGAGGGGGTTACGGAGGTTCAAATCCTCCTGGGCATGGGCAGCTCCCATCGCCTATAGCTTAGGCCGGTCCAGAGCACCCCCGCTAGGAAATCGAGGGCCGCATCGACATGCTACGGCCCTTCGAGCCTTGCCCGTGTATGCGAACAGGCACAGCGGCGTACAACGAAGAGAACGTCTCGATAGGAGCGAGTTGCGGAGGAACCGAAAGGGACGGGACGCCCGGAGGCCAGGGACAATCTGGTCACCCTACGGGGTGTAGGGAATCACGTTATCGCCTATCGAAGCAGTCCCCGCAAGGGACTGTATGCGGGTCCGATTCCCGCCACGGGCACCAAGCATGCCAGAAATGCGGGTCCGAGTCCCGCAGGCACACCGTGCTGCGTAGCCTTAATGGTAGCAGTGGCCAGGCTCCTAGGCACCTGGCCGTGCCTTCGTTCAACAGGAAGGACGCTGGCCTGTTCTAGGCCTGGTAAGCTCAACTGGCAAACTGCCGGTCTCCAAAACCGGACTTAGGGGTTCAAATCCTCTCCAGGTCGCCAAGTTATGGAAGAAGGGATGCTACTAGCAGAAGCGTTCGGCAGAATCCTGAGGTTCCCCCTCAGCCCGGAGGTCGTGATAGTGGGCAGGGAGGTATGGGACAGGCTGCCCGAGGCCAAGGCCCGGATTGTGGAGTTCGACGGGTTCAGGCACCTGGCGGCGGAGCATAACGGCACCCTTTTCCTCCACCCCCTCTCGGAGGCGGGCGACTGACTATTGCAGGGGCGTGGCCCAGCGGCAACGGCATTGGTCTCCAAAACCAACAGGCTTTATGCCTTTCGGGGGTTCGAGTCCCTCCGCCCCTGCCAAGTTTTCGGGGTATTATATAGGTGGGCGGGGACTGAGCGCATACAACGCCCACGCTTCGGAGTGGTGCTGCCGGTCGCCCTAAGGGCTATCAAAACCCGGCCTTCCCTGCCCTGAAGCCCATGTTTATGGTTTTCTGCCCCTTAGTAAGGGGGACGGCCTATGAGCCACGACTGCCTGATACTCGACATGAACTGGACGCCGGTCGGCTTCTGCTCCTGGCAGGAGGCGGTCAGGCTGTGGGTGAAGGACCGTGCCCGGATAGTCAAGGAGGACGAGGCGGGCAGGGTGCTGCACAGCCCCTCCTTCGAGATGGGCATGCCCAGGGTCATCCGGGTGCGGAACGCCTGGGTACGGCGCAGGCGGCAGTCCGTCCCCTGCACGAGGCGCAACCTGTTAGTCCGTGACAACGCCGCCTGCCAGTACTGCGGCAGGACCATCAGGACGCACGAGTACACCACGGACCACGTCGTGCCCGTCTGCCAGGGCGGAAAGACGACCTGGGAGAACACGGTCACGGCGTGCATGAGGTGCAACAAGCACAAGGGCGGCAGGACGCCGGAGCAGGCGGGCATGGAGCTTCTCAGCACGCCCAGGGTCCCCAAGGCGGCCGACCCCCGCTTCAACTTCAAGCTGCACATCAAGACCATGCGGCCGGAGTGGAAGGACTGGGAGTCCTGGCTGTACTGGAACGCCGTCTTAGACAAGGAGTAAGGCCCGTGGCCCCGTGGGCCGTCAAACGGGGCACAGGATTGAAGCAGGGCAAGCTGGCTGGATGACCTTCGGCCCCGTTCCAAGACGGCCATCCAAAATGTCCAGTGAACGGGCTTCCATCTACCGCAAGGGGATGGGGTTTCGGCTCCGTGAACCTATCACGGGCAAACATTTCCGCCCCTGTAGCTCAGCGGACTAGAGTGCCGGTCTTCTAAACCGGGTGACGTGGGTCCGAATCCCACCGGGGGTTCCAAGATGCCCTAAAGCCAGGGCGGAGGCGTAAAAGCCTATGCACATACGGTCCCAAGCGCTGGCAGTAGCGGTAGTCCTTCTCATGCTGGCAGTCGTGCTCCTGTGGCCGGTAAAGCGCCCGGCGAGCCGCTGCCCAAAGCCAGCAGGCGGGGCATCCATGCAGTCGAGGGGGGGAGACGGCGATGTCCCCCTGGCATACTGGATAATGATTACCTCCTCGTCCGCCGAGGAAGAGGCAGTGCAGCCCCCGCCCACGCAGCCAAGCCCGGCAGAAGAGGAGGGGACGTCATCGGATACCGACGTCGATGCTGGCGACGCCGGGGATAGCGGCGGAGATTAAGGTTCTGGCCCCGTAGCTCAGCGTATAGAGCGGCCGCCTCCTAAGCGGTAGGTCGTGGGTTAGACTCCCACCGGGGCTTCCATTTTACCAGGAGGACAGGATGGATGGCTGGGACGACTAGCACGGCGTGGTTCGGCTTCTGGTTCGGGGCTGGCCTGACAGGCGCATTCATCCTGCTTATGGCCCTGCTCTACTACGGCTGGAAGGGGCTGGGATGGCTCCTGGGCCACCCGCCCTCGTACAGGACCGTCGCCTGCCTGCTCCTGGGGCTGCTGTTCCTGGGGGCCTACAGGCTCCTCAGGAGGAGGCTAGGCCAGCAGTAAATATGCGTGTCCCCGTAGCTCAGCCCGGACTAGAGCAGCGGTTTCCTAAACCGAAGGCCGCAGGTTCAAATCCTGCCGGGGATACCAAGATTGAGGGAGGGGACATGCAGCTTCCGGACCCCGAAAAGGTCGCCCGCACGAGGGACGTCTTCCCTATCGACCCCCGCACGCCAGTCTACCCCGTAGAGTTCGAGTTCGTCTACCCCGAGGAGGATTCCATGGCATTCATACCCCATGCCGGGTGAAGAGACCGGCATCGGAAGGATGACAGCCATGAAGCACCCCCGTTCGAGGACCGAGCGCAGGCACGTGCGCCTCGGCTGGATGTCCCGCCGCCGCTATATCATAGAGCATGTCTGGAGGAGCCACGGGTGGAAGCCCCAGTGGGGTAGGTTTGCCAAGTGGAACCTCAACTGCGGCTGCCGGAGCTGCCACTACAGCAAGTACGGGGGGAGGCGCAAGCGCCGCCGCTCCCTGGACCTGGCGGTGGCCCGGGGCCTCGTGGACTACAGCCTACCGCCCCTGTAGGGCTATCCAGGCCCTCAGCAGGGCTATCTGCACGTACCTGAGAGCAATCCTGGCCTCCGTCCAGTCAACCCGGAGCTTCAGCCATACCATCCTGAGGAACAGCCTCACGTTCTCCATAGTGACATTACCGCCATCACATAAGATTGACAACAGGGCACTCAACCCCTGTACCCTTGACAGCGCAGCACTCAGCTAGAAGGGCCAGTCCCCGTCCTTGCCCAGGGTAGGCACTGGCAGGGCATTGGGGCGCTTGAGGCGGGCCAGAAGCTCGGCCTGCTGCCTCTCCTGCTCCTCCCTGGCGCTGCACCCGCAGGGCTCGCATATGGCGGGGCGCTCCTCGCCGTCCCTGCATACCCATACCCAGGTGCGCCCGCCCTTGAACACCGAGGCGTGCTCGCACATGTAGCACCCGCCGCAGCGTGAGCACCTGCGCAGGGGCCATCCGCACCCCCAGCACCTCTCGTCGTGCTGGGGGCAGTCAGCCCTTGGCATGCCTTCCCCCCGCCTTCTCCCACCTCCTGAGCGCCCCCATCACCTGCCGCCTCCCCATGGCCAGGGCGTCCAGGCGCTCCGACCTCTCGGCGGTCCCGGGCACGGTCGAGCCGAGCACGGACTCCCTGCCTGCGCAGTACCCGGCCTCGAACAGCCTCCTGAGGTCCTTGGCCAGCAGCCGGACGTGCGCCGAGTTGGGCGCACGGCAGTGGCTCAGCACGTCCATGCACGTGCCCAGGAACCAGCTCATGCGCCCTCCCCCTGGCCGCTGCCGCCGCCGAGGGCCCAGGGCCAGTACATCCTCGCCGCCCGGCAGGAGTTCCACCATACGTGACGGGCGAAGGAGACAAGCCTCCCCCAGGCCCATGCCCACAGGGAGAACGGGTAGGGCTGGCGGGGCTCCAGGTAGGCGTCCACGAGCCTGCCGTACTCCGCCGCCCACTGCCCCCCGTGGTAGTGGTTGTTCAACGGGCCCTCGGTGAAGCGGTATAGGGCGTGGGCGACCTCGTGCAGGAAGATGGCAGGCCTGCTGCCCGTCCAGACCTTGACGGTCTCTATGGGGGTCCAGCAGTACGGCTCGCCGTCCCGGACCCTCCACTCCTCCAGGCCCTCCTTCTCCAGTATCCCCAGCCTCCACTCCCGGAGGCCGTCCGTTATCTCTTGACAAGAACTACGACTTCTTGATGCATCCATATGGGAAAGCCAATATACCTGTACAGGTATGCTCACCCTCTATTACCAGGGCAGTGGGTATATGTAGGGCAAACTAGGTTTCCAAGGAAGCGTGACCTGGACCATCGCACAGGGAGGTCCCACTTCGGAAGAAAGTTCAAGAGGCTATACCCAGGCCTTATGCTGCCGTGCATGGACACGGGGTGGTGCGAGCCGACCGACAACAAGCAGGAGGCGGATGAGGCGGAGACAGTGGCCATGTTCCAGTTCCATACATGGTATGCCTACCCCGGAGGCATGAACAAGACCCTGCCAGGGTTCCAGGATTATGAGAACCCCGGTCGCATAGGCGGTCTAATCGGAGGCCATATAACCAAGGCCCTGGGGACGGGAATCTTTGGAGTTCCCCCTGGAAGGAGGTTTGAGATAGCGAGCAAGGTAGGTAAGGCAATGAAGGAAAAGAAGATGGGAATCTTCGGGATACCCTCAGAGGAACACAGCCGGAACAGTCATGTCGGGGGAAGCAGAGCCGCAAAGACCAATAAAAAGAACAAGACTGGAATTTTTGGCATGACTATAGCCCAGAGGTCAGAAGCAGGAAAGAAGGGTGGGGCGATAGCTATCCGTAAGATGCCCCAAGAGGCAAGGGTACGAGGAGGAAAGGCTGTAGGTACAAAGACTGGTCCTATACAAGGCAAGAAGAACGCAGAAAGCGGACTGATGGATGTTGCCAGGTGCATGCGGTGGAATGTGAACCGTGGGAGACCCTGCATATGCGGCAGACACAGTAATAGAAGCCTATGAGGCTATCCCAGGTCACGGTAAGGAGAAACGATAACAATACCGACGTGCAGATGCACCTCCGCCACGACAGGCTGGAGGCCTTCTGCGGCATTGTACCCCCGGAGAGGCCTCCGTCCACGGACAGGATGCCGGGGTTCTCGGGCATGGCCGGGCTGGGGCTTAGCACCATCTTCGCCGACATCCCCTGCAAGTTCCCCATCATCGACCTGGCGAGGTTCCTGGCCAGCCAGGCGGGCACCGGGAGCATAGCGGAGGTAGAGGCCAGGTTGGAGGCCATGGGGAGGACGGTGCCTGCGATAGACTGCGAGGGCAACGACATCCTATAAGGCATGTGTCTAAGGTTGCAGGACACATAGGAGGTTAGGTGGACAAGTCAATAGAGAGACTGCTAGGGATTGCAGGAGATGAAAAGCGCATCTATAGGTTCTTGGGCAGCGAGGTAGAAGAAGAAGAATATCAGTACTGCCAGCTTTTAGACCAGCTTGTGTTTGGTGAGAAAGGCTATGTGGAGACTTTGGGTCAGACTTGGAGTATGGTGAGTGACCCCCGCTTCATGCGCATCGAGAGCGCCTTCATCGTCAACCGCAAGGCCTACTTCGGCGGGGATGCCCGCCAGGGCAAGCAGTACATGTCCAGCGACGGCGTCTTCGTGAGCACCATCGCCGACCTGGAGCAGTACTCGGAGGTCCTCGGGGAGGGGCGGCACTTCTGGTGCTGCATCGTCCATCCCGAGGAGGGCTGCCCGGTACGGAAGTGGCACGAGCGCATCTACTCGGCCGGCAGCGGCGGCCGGCAGCCAAGGCCCGGCGGCCTGTCCTGCACGTGCAAGCCGGGGGGCCTCATCCTGTACCCCAACGACACCGTGCCCGAGCAGGTGACAGACCCGCACGGGCTCAAGGACGCCTCGGAGGGCCTCCTGTGGGCGCTCGTCAGGAGGGAGTGCCCCAACTACTTCACCCAGAAGGATGCCCCCAACGCCATGGCGAAGAGGCTGTTCGACCTCTTCCGGGCGGACCTGGTGGGGCTTATCGCCGACTATACCCCCACCCCCCTCGTGGACGCCTACATCGAGCTGGATTCCGGGGACGTGGTGAAGGGGGCGGAGAGGAAGCAGGATGCCGAGGAGGAGGGGATGGCCCCGGAGCCTCCCCCGCAGGTCTTCCTGGAGGTTGACCTGCTGGAGAAGGCCCTGACCTACCGGGCGACCATGCGGGCCACGGCGGCCAGGATACTGGACTCCCTGCACTTCGACAAGATTCTCAAGGGCATGGCGGGCAGCGACCCGAGGCTGACGGACCTGGAGCGTGACACCCTGCTGCGCATGGTCTACCAGTCGGAGTGGCCCGAGGGCAGGGCTAAGCTGATGACGGACCTCCTGTCCTACGTCGCCTACGTGACGAGGGAGCCCTACGAGGAGCGCCTGGAGGACCAGCTAGAGGAGGCGTCGGAGGACGCCCTGGACGCCTGCCGTGCCCTCCAGCAGGGCGAGCTGGAGCCTATCAACTCCTACACGGAGCCGACCGTGGAGGTGCAGCTCGACCAGCACGCCGCCGTGATGGAGGCCATCCTGCGCAACCCGCTCAAGCAGGAGCTATTCCTGGTGTGGGTGGAGGCGGAGAGGCGGGGCGACATCGGCAACAGGGACGAGACGGACAGGCTCAACATGAGCAGGCTGTACTCCATCCTGACCCCCGTCTTCACCGACCCAGGCTTCGACCTGGACGGGGAGGGGTTCTGGGGGTACATGGACCAGGCGAAGAGGCTGGGGTACTACAGCACGCTGGGCGTCAAGGCCCCCGTGGAGGGGAGCTTCGTGACCAGCGAGGAGGACTTCCGGCGCAGCCGGGCGCTGCGGGAGGCCAGGGGGGAGAAGAGGGTGCCCCTGCCGCCAGAGGAGCCTACCTCTCTTGGGACCCTGGACAAGGTAGACGCCGTAATCAAGGAGACCGGGGCCCTGAAAGTCACTCCGAAGGATGTACCGCCTGAAAAGGCAGGGGGGGAGTAATGGCGCTACCCACAGAGCTGGGGTTCGGCTCCTACACGCCCCGGCAGGCGAAGGCATACGAGGACAGGCTGGACGAGCTGGCCAGGAAGCACGGCGGCAGGCCCGGCTGGCTCAGGAAGCTGGTAGAAAAGAAGGTAATCACCGAGGGGGAGTACGGCCGGCTGGTGGCCTTCATAGACTGGGACAACGCATAGGGAGGCGGGGATGGCAATCGTGACGTACGAGCACCACGGGACGACAGTATTCGTAGACGAGAGGCTGAAGGGGAGGCACCGGGAGCACTGCCTGTGCTTCAGGTGCGAGAACTTCAAGCCAGGGACGCCGGACAACTGCCCCAAGGCGCAGAGGCTATACCAGCTCTGCGTGGAGGAGAACATGACCACGCCGGTGTTCGAGTGCCCGGTGTACATAGGGATGCGGTTCCCGACGATACTCAAGGGGCCGCTGGCGGGCGGCATCAACAAGTAGGGGACCATGGGATACAAGATACCCGAGGGGACGGTAGAGCTGGACGGCAGGGTGTACAGGCGGAAGCCCTGGCAGGGGAACAGGAAGTGCTCCGCCCTGATACAGGTAGGCACCCTGGAGAGCGTGGCAGGCCCGGACGGGAAGCCCACGGAGGAGAGGGCGTTCGTGCCCGTGAGGAGAAGCGGTACCTCCGACCCCCTGAAGGCATCCAAGGCGAGGGCCAGGATGAAGAAGCCCAAGACCGAGGCCTTCAGGCCGGAGGCCAAGAAGAGGCCGGAGAGCAGCAAGCCCTCCCCGACCCCCGGAAGGAGATAGGCAGATACCAGCATAGCCGTCCGGCTGGGAGAGTTTGCGGCGTAAAGAGCCGACACGCAGGTTGGGCGACTAGCCTGCCCGTATCACCTCAGAAAAGTCGTCTAGGCACAGCGCCGGAGCCTCCCTGCTGTGGGAGGGGGCGGCGAAGCGGGCAGGGGGGTGCCGGCCAGTGACCGGAGCAGCGATAACCCCCGGGCCTGCGGGGGTCTGCGGCTCATCCCCGCCACCAGACTGGAGCAATACCATGAAGAACCCCAAGCTCGAAGGAACCTGCCTCATAGACTGCATACCCCAGACCGGGGAGTGCCCGGTAGGGTGCGCCGAGTGCTTCTACAACGGGGGGAGGTTCTACCGCACCCTGGAGGAGCCGCTGCTTCCCGCCCTACAGGAGGCCATGGACAAGATAGTCCGGGTCAACTCCGGGCACGACTCCAACCTCCAGCGGGACAAGGTACTGGAGGCTACCCTCCGCTACCCCAATAAGTTCTACAACACCTCCATAGCCAGGTTCGACCTCCCAGGCCCCGTGGTATACACCTGCAACGGGCGCAGGCTCATCCTGGCGGAGCCGCCGGCCGCAGGCAACCTGATGTTCGTCAGGGTAAGGACCTCCACCTGGAACCTGGACGAGGTGGACAGGGCCGTCGAGTTCTACCAGAGGCAGAGGGGCGTCCCGGTCGTCCTCACCTTCATGCGCTACTACAGCAGGGAGGCGGTGCAGAGGCCCGAGGACTACGAGTGGAGGAAGAGCGTCCTCAACGACTACTGGTGCATCAGGCCCGAGGCCATGGCGAGGGTCATGGCAAGGTACAAGGGGACGGGGGCAAGGTCCTGCGGCACGCCCTCCAGCTCCCTCTGCATCGACTGCCGCAACTGCGAGTTCCTGTACTGGGACTGCCTGGGGAAGATGAAGAAGGCCTCGAAGGAGGCGTACTGGAACAGGCAGCTAAACCTGCACAAGAAGGAGAGGAGAAATGCCGAAATCTAAGATACCGCCTTCCCTCCTGCCGCACTCCCCGGACTACCGGGCAGGAAGCTGGCGGGACTACAGTATATGCGAGCTGGGGTGGTTCGTCCACCTGCTAGCCAAGAGGGCACAGCACAGGGAGAACCCCGAGAAGAAGAGGAAGGACCTGTATGATGCCCAGAACTACCTCAACATAATCCAGGCCAAGCTGGACGCCCTGAAGGAATAGGCAAGGGCAGAGAAGCCTCCGAGGTATACTACAACCTAGGAGGACCCATGGTATACGCAACGACCCCGGACCTGGAAAACATAGACCCGAGGTACGCCAAGTTCCCCCACACCACCCTGCAAGAGTACTTCGAGATGTCCCCCGCCCCAAGCAAGGCCCCAGACCCGGACAACCCCAACCCGGCAGCCAAGCAGGTAGACAGCGGCAGGGAGCCCTACCTGCTCAACCTGGAGGCCCAGGCCTTGGGCATATGGCCCTGGACGGCGGTGTACGACCTGTCCCTCGACACGGACGGCGGGCTGATAGGGGTGGAGCTTCCGAACTCCTCCCGCTGGCTGCCGCCCGACACCCTGGTGTTCTGGAGGTAAGGCAGCATGGCGGCCGCCTGTATCCGGACAGACTTCCCCTAGGAGAGCCCTGCATGAGGATAGTGGTCAAGGTGGGGGGAAGGGAGTCGGCCAGCTCCAGGGCACGGCACGACATAGCCAGGGACGTGGCCGACCTGTCCAAGGACCACTCCGTGGTCCTGGTTCATGGCGGCGGGGAGCCCATCAATGCCATGCTGGACAGGCTGTGCATCCGCTCGACCTTCCACCAGGGCAGGAGGGTCACATCCCCCGAGGCAAGGGACGTGGCTGTGATGGTCCTAGGGCACCTCGGCAAGCTGTGGGTGAGGGACCTGTACTCCGTAGGGCAGCATGCTATGGGGATAAGCGGGGCGGACGGGGGCATCCTGACTGCCGAGCGGTACAGGGAGCTGGACATGGCGGGAAGCCCCAGCGCCGCCAGGATGTGGGTACTAGAGGGCCTCATACGCTCCGGCATGGTGCCCGTGGTGGCGAGCCTTGCCATCGACAGCGGGCCCGGCAACGAGATACTGAACGTGAACGCCGACGAGGCAGCAGCCGCTATCGCCATAGCAGGGAAGGCAGACCTCCTGGTCTTCATGACCGAGGCGGGAGGGATACTGGACCTGTCCATGAAGATGCTGCCCGTGGTCAGGACGGGGGAGATAGGGAGCCTCGTATCTGGGGGAACCGTAAGGGACGGCATGGCCCTCAAGCTGTGGTCCTGTGCCAAGGCCCTGGAGCAGGGGATAAGGCAGATAGCCATAGTCCCTCCCCATCCGGGCATACTCCGCATGGTCGCCGAGGGGAAGGATACGCTCGGCACCCGCATAGTCAGGAGGCAGTGACCCAATACCTGAAAAACTGGCCAGCAAAGCGGCCACAGAATCCTGGATAAATCCCTGTACCCTGGTGTATAGTATGCCTGGAGGGAAAACCCAGGATGAAATACGGAACCCAGGCCAGCAAGACCACCACCAGCGGCGGGCTTAACGCCCCGCAGCAGTTCTCCATCCAGAACTCGCAGATTGCCTTCGAGACGCTCTCCAGCAGGCTCTACACCGACCCCATCCGTGCGGTCATCCGTGAGCTTAGCTGCAACGCCTACGACGCCCATGTGGCGGCAGGCAAGAAGGACCAGCCCTTCGAGGTGGCCCTTCCCACCAACTTCGACCCCAGCTTCCGCATCCGTGACTACGGCCCCGGCATGAGCCACGAGCAGGTGCTCTCGCTCTACTGCACCTACTTCGCCAGCGACAAGACCAACGACAACAGCGTCATCGGTGCCTTCGGGCTGGGCAGCAAGTCCCCCTTCGCCTACTTCCTGCGCAACGGGAAGGCGGGGGGGTTCGCCGTCATTAGCTGCCACGGCGGGAAGGCCCGCACCTATGCCGCCTTCATCGACAACGGCTTCCCCAAGGTCGAGCTACAGGACGAGAAGGACACGGTGCCCGACAACACCGGGCTTGAGGTCATCTTCCCGGTCGAGCAGCGGGACGTGTGGGAGTTCGAGAACAAGGCCCGCATCGTGTTCGAGTTCTTCGACCCCCTCCCCAAGTTCAACAAGCACATGGAGGTATCCCGCCCCGAGTACACCATCGAGACGAAGCGGTGGGGCCTGCGCAAGTCCGCCGACACCGAGCAAGGGGCGGGAGTACGTGCCATCATGGGCGGGGTCGCCTACACGGTCGGCAACATCGACGTAAGCCGCCTCAGCGAGGCGCAGCAGCAGGTGCTAGGCATGCCCCTGGACATCTTCTACAGCATCGGCGAGGTCAACCCCGCCGTCAGCCGTGAGAACCTCCAGCTAGACGCCAGAACCATCGACGCCATCAAGAAGTCCCTGGACGAGGTATACGTGGAGATACTGGAGCAGGTGAAGAAGAAGGTCGATGCCGCCCCCAACATGTGGGAGGGCAAGATGATTATCTGGAACATGCTCCAGCACGACGCCATCGCCGGGATAGTCAACGCCGCCTACAACAAGGGGCAGCTATCCGGGCAGTACGCCAACTTCACCCTGACCGGCACGGGCAAGGACCTTGCCGCCAACGAGCTTGACTTCACGTCCGTACAGGTCTACCGCTACGAGCGCTCCTGGAGGCGCAGGGGGAGCCAGAGGGAGGAGATGTTCACCCTCAAGCCCGAGGAGCGCAGCGCTGCCCTAAAGAG
>Ga0116128_1000282_pt1 | contig 30838 bp, 23 predicted proteins | sample June2015DPH_16_1_3_FD_88974 | JGI IMG/M metagenome (GOLD analysis project Ga0116128, IMG submission 88974) | Peatland microbial communities from SPRUCE experiment site at the Marcell Experimental Forest, Minnesota, USA - June2015DPH_16_150 | ecosystem: Environmental > Terrestrial > Soil >... | reverse complement strand
TTCATTGCGTTTCACTTCCTTTTCATGGTGGAAAATGAGGCCACCGCGTTTTGAAACTGTATAGTGGTACGCCCCTTCCACATAAGTGTTGCTGTAACTGACGCGTGTGACGACCGCGACGCGCTACTGCCTGGAAGGCGCACTGTGTTCCTTCTGATTCGTGCAACTTTTCTATCAATATGTAAGATTACGATATTGAGAGATAACCCGTAAGCCGCAGCACACTGCGTCGTAATTTTGCGCGGGGGCACCGAAGCAGTTGTGGTGAAAAAGGACGGTATCGGAAAAAGGAGGATACCCCGCACAGCTTCACTGCGTCCGTAACAGGTCTCTAAGCGCTATCGGTTCGGAGGCAGTTGTTATCCCCGGCGAACGGCGCTTTTGAGCTGGGAATCGCTGTGCGAATATGCTGAAGGGAACAATAAAAAAGAGGGAGAGGACCCCCCTCAGAGCGCCTCACCTACGCTTCCGACCTGTATTTTACGTACCGGAACCGACCCGTATGGTCCAGTCAGTTGGCTGGCTATCGCTCGGGTAATAGTTGGGGCTATCCCCGGGGAAGTGTACCTGGATCTGATAGTAGCCATTTGCAGGCAACGTGAGGCTGAAGGCGTACTGGCCGTTTGCATTGGTGCTCACCGAGCCCGGGAGCGTATTCCACGTCGAACCGCCGTCAGAGGAGTACGTGAGCGTCAGGCCCTGCTCGTTCGCAAGGCGCGCGCCGGTCTGTTGGTTCGTCAGTAAGCCGTAGACGGTAAACGGCGTGTTGACTGCCGGGTGTGCGGTTCCGGAAGCGATGGAGAGCTGCGTCGGTGCCGTGTTTATAGAGACATAAATCCAGTTCTCCCCATAGTTGTGGTTGAAGTCACCCTCTGTCCACACGTCAATCTGCCAGTTGCCGACCGGAAGTTGGATCGCAGGGAATTTGTACAAGCCATTGGCGTTCGTCTGTGTCCCGCCCAGATACTGATAGTTCGAAGTATACTGTTCCCCTGCGTAGGCATATACCCACATCCAGGGGCACGCTTTTCCGGTATAGTCGTCCGTCATCTTGCCGGAAATCGTAAACGGCTGGTACGCGACGGGTGCTGCGACGCTCGTTTGCACGGAACTGCCGGGCGAAATCGGATAGACCTGAATCAACATTGTAACACTTGACGGAGCGTAGAGGGCTGTGCCGGCGAAGGACGCATTGATGTAGTAGTCCTGTTCTGTCTGGGAGGTCAGGAGCGGGAGCTGCGAGGACGTCGTGGTGTAGGAATAGCCACCGTAGTAGCTCATCGCGGCGGTCCCGAGCGAGTTCCACGTTTGTCCGTTGTCTGTGGAGTACGTCAGGGTGATCGGCTGGCCTTGGACACTCGCGCCTTGGATGTAACCCGTCCCGGCCCCGTTCATGAGCCGCCCGAATATGGTGATCGACTCGCCGACGGTGGGGGACAGGTCTGTCGAATAGATGGTGAGCGAGGTGGACTTAGTCGGTGCTACTACTACAGCACTGACGCTCAGCGTTCCCACGGCCGACGCTGTCATGAGGAGTGTGAGTGTGATGGCGATGGTACGTTTCGTGTTCATTTTCATTGCGTTTCACCTCCCTTTCACGGTGGAAAATGAGGCCACCGCGTTTTGAAACTGTATAGTGGTACGCCCCTTCCGCATAAATGTTGCTGTAACTGACGCGTGTTACAACAAGGTGCAATGATCATCGACTGGTTACGGCGCGACTGCTGGGAAGGGAAAAACAGAGGGGGAAAACGGAACCTCCGCGAGTGAGTGCTACTCTAGCGGAAATCGGAAACGATATGTGGAAACGAGGCGGTCTAAGAAGCGTACAGCCGATCTGCCCGCACACCATAAGCGTCCAGAGTTCAAAGCGTCGCACGCGTATCCGATCATCCGGCTCCCTCCTTAATCATTGGAGCGTTCGCGGCCGGACTGAAACAAAAAAAAGAGGGGAAGAAATCCCCTCAGCGCTCACTGACCAGCATTCGCCTAAGCTACGGTTCCGACCTGTATGGTAAGCACTTGGCTATCGCTTGAGGAATAGTTGGGGAGATCCCCAGGGAAGTGTACCTGGATCTGATATAAGCCAGCCGGCAACATAACGCTGAACGCGTACTGGCCGTTTCCGTCGGTGGATACCGAAGTCTGGAGCGTATTCCACGTCGAACCTCCGTCAGAGGAGTACGTGAGCGTTATGGGATCCACCGGCGCCGGCGGTTCGTTCGGAAGGCGCGCGCCGGTTACCGCGTTCGTCAGCAAACCGTAGACGGTAAACGCCTTGTTGGCGGCCGGGTGTACGGTTCCTGAATAGATGGAGAGCTGCGTGGGTGCCGTGTTGATGGTGATATCGAAGTAGTTCCAAGCTAAGATGTGGTTAAAGTCACCTGGTGCAGCCAGCATAATCCGCCAAGGGCCAGCCGGAAGTTGAACTGCGGGGAGTCTGTACACGCCATTGGCGTTCGCCTGTGTGAGGCCCACGAGCTGAAAGCTGTCAGTATCCAAGTTATATGCTGCGGACCCAATCCATATCGAGGGGCACGCTTTTCCGGTATGGCTGTCGGTTATCTTGCCGGAAATCGTAAACGGCTGGTTCGTGACGAATGGTCCGGCGCTTACTTGCATGGATATGTCGGGATAAATCGGATAGACCTGGATCAAAATAGTAGCACTTGACGGAGCGTACTGGGCGTTGCCGGCGAAGGATGCATTGATGTAGTAGTCCTGTTCTGTCTGGCAGGTCAGGAGCGGGAGCTGCGAGGACGTCGTGGTGTAGGAATAGCCACCGTAGTAGCTCATCGCGACCGTCCCGAGCGTGTTCCATGTTAGCCCATCATCCGAGGAGTAATTCAGGATGATCATCTGGCCTTGGACACTGGCGCCTTGGACAGCCACCGTCCCGTTCATGAGCCGCCCGTAGATGGTGATCGACTCGCCGGCGCTGGGGTACTGGTCTGTCGCCTGGATGGTGAGCTGGGTGAGCTTGGTCGGTGTTGCGGCGCTGACGCTCAGCGCTCCCACGGCTGACGCTGTCATGAGAAATACGAGTGTGATGGCGATGGTACGTTTCGTGTTCATTTTCATTACGTTTCACCTCGTTTTTGCTTAGCAGTGGTGTCATCACCACCACCATTGTTTTTAAACACGTAACTCTCCACCCCTTGCACATAAAGGTTGCTGTAACTGACGCGTGTTACAACTAGGTGTAATTATCTTAAGCTAGTTGTGCCGCCTGCTGGGGAAAAACGGAACCTCCACGAGTGGGCACTACTCTAGTAGAAATCGGAGCCAACGTGGGGGAGCGAGGCGATCTAGCAAGTATGCAACCGAGCTGCACGCATACCGTTTGCGTCTAGAGTTCAAAGCCGTCGAACGCGTATCCGATCATCTAGCTTCCTCGAGAATCATGAGAGTTGGCGCGTTCGCGACAAGAACGGACTCAAATAAAAAAAGAGGGGGAGAACCCCCTCAGCGCACTCACTGAAGAACGCTTCCGATCTAGACGCTAGCCGACCTGTATGGTAAGCACCGGGCTGTCGCTTGGGCTATAGTTCTGATCGCCTGGGAAGTGTACCTGGATCTGGTAGGTGCCCGCAGGGATGCCCGCAGGTAATGAACTGGTGCTGAAGGCGTACTGGCCGTTTCCGTTGGTGGACACGGCAATTGGAGTTCCGTACGCGTCTGTCAGCGTGTTCCACGTTATCCCGCCGTCAGCAGAGTACGAAAGCGTGATGCCCGGCTCGTTCGGAAGACGGGCGCCGGTCACCCCGTTCGTGAGCAGACCGTAGACGGCAAACGGCTTGTTGGCAGCAGGATGTGCGGTTCCTGAAGCGATCGAGAGTTGCGTGGGTGCGGTGTTGACCGAGAACGATATGTAGTTACCGTCCTCGATGGTGTTGAAGTTGCCGTAGGTCCCTACTCCAATATAGCCGCTGCCGGCTGGGAGTTGGATTCCAGGGAATCTGTACACGCCGCTAGTGGTCGCCGTCGTTTGCCATTCCCATTGGTGTGTATTCCCGTACGCGTCATACCAGTACACATAACATGTTACCGGCACCGAAGGATCGGGTCTTCCGTTATACCAGTCCGTCACCTGGCCTGAAATGGTGAACGGCTGGTTCGTGACCGGTGTCTGGACGCTTGTTTGTATGGAAAAGTGTGGGTCGTACGGATGCACATAGACCCACGTAGAGTTGCTTGACGACATGTAGGCGCCGCTGCCGGGGAAGCTCGCGTTGATGAGGTAGTCCTGCTCTGTAGCGGAGGACAGGAGCGGGAGCTGCCCGGGAGTCACGGCGTAGGAGTAGCCGCCGTAGTAGTTCATCGCGCACGTGCCGAGCGGGCTCCACGTCGACCCGCCGTCGGTGGAGTACGTGAGGGTGACGGTCGTGCCCTGGACGGTCGTGCCCTGGACGTACGCCGCCCCGCTCATAAGCCGTCCGAATATGCTGATCGGCTCGTTGACGGTGGGGGTTTGGTCTGTGCTGGCAATGGTGAGCGCGGTGGGCTTGGTGGGTGCCACCGTTGCGGCACTGACGCTCAGCGTTCCCACGGCCGACGCTGTCATGAGGAGTGTGAGTGTGATGGCGATGGTACGTTTCGTGTTCATTTTCATTTGCGTTTCACCTCCTTTTCACGGTGGAGAATGTGGCCACCGCATTTTTGAAACTGTACAATGATATGCCCCTTACACATAAGCGTTGCTGTAACTGACGGCTGTTACAGCCGGTTTCGCCGTGATACTGCTTGGAAGGATGCACAATGTGTGCTTTTGACCCAGCTCTTCTATCAATACCTAAAATAGCAGTATTGAGAGATATTGCAACCCGTAAACAGAAGCGCGCCGCGTCCTAGTTTTGCGAAGGGGCACCGCGGCAGTTGTGGTGAAAAAGAGCGTGGCAGTCGCCGTGCACAAACTCCACGGACCGACAAGAAAAAAAGAGGGGAGAGGATCCCCTCGACACGCTCACTGACCAACTCAGATTTTACGTTAACCGACCTGTATGGTAAGCACCGGGCTATCACTTGCGTAATAGTTCAGATCCCCTGGGAAGTGTACCTGGATCTGATAGGAGCCAGCCGTCGGGAACTTGACGCTAAACGCGTACTGACCGTTTCCGTTGGTGTACACCTCAGTAGGCCACGTAGACCACGTTGAACCGCCGTCAGAGGAGTACGTGAGCGTCATGGGGTCTGCAATCATCTGCGGCTCGTACGGAAGGCGCGCCCCAGTCTCCACGTTCGTCAGCAAACCGTAGACGGTAAACGGCTTGTTCACTGCCGGGTGTGCGGTTCCTGAAACGATGGTGAGCTGCGTATCTGCCGGGTTGATGTTGACATAGACGTAGTTGTAACCCGCCATATGGTTGTAGTCATCCTGTGTATACAAATCAATCTGCCAGTAGCCGGCCAGAAGTTCGATCGCAGAGAATTTGTACACGCCATTGGCGTTCGTCTGTGCCGAGAGAGACTGATAGTCGCCAGTCCACTGGTTATATGCGTACAACTGTACCCACATAAAGGGGCACGCTTTTCCGTTATAGACGTCTGCTACCTTGCCGGAAATCGTGAACGGCTGGTTCGTGACGAGGTAACCGGCGCTTGGGTACACTACTTGCGTGGAAATGATGGGCTCAACCGCATAGACCTGGATCGTCATAGTAACACTTGACGGAGCGTACTGGGCTGTGCCGGCGAAGGACGCTTGGATGATGTAGGTACTGTACCCGTCGCTGCCACCTTGGTAGTCCAGGAGCGGGAGCTGTGAGGACGTCGTGGTGTAGGAATAGCCACCGTAGTAGCTCATCGCGGCCGTCCCGAGCGGTTGCCACGTGTTTCCGTTGTCCGTGGAGTAATTCAGGGTGATCGGCTGACCTTGGACACTAGCGCCTTGGATGTAACCCGTCCCGGCCGCGTTCATGAGCCGCCCGAAGATGTTGATCGACTCGCCGACGGTGGGGGCCATGTCTGTCGAATAGATGGTGAGCGAGGTGTTGGTCTGTGCTACTGCTGCGGCACTAACCAGCGTTCCCACGGCCGACGCTGTCATGAGGAGTGTGAGAGTGATGGCGATGGTACGTTTCGTGTTCATTTTCATTGCGTTTCACCTCCCTTTCACGGTGGATAATGTTGCCACCGCGTTTTGAAACTACATAGTGGTACGCCACTCACAAATAAATGTTGTGTAACTGACGCGTGTTACAGCGGGTGATGAGAATCACAACCGTTATGCGAACGCGCGACGTTCTCTAGCGCATGCAACCGATCTGCACGCATAAGATAGGCCTTCATAGCTCGAAGCTTTCTCACGCGTACCCGATAATCCGACTCCCGCGGGAGTTTCGAGGGCTTGTCGGTTCAAGTGTGGACATATATCAAACGGTACACGAAGGTGCCGTCGCTTTCCTCGTCAAAGTTGTTGAACGTGGAACAAAAAAGCTTAGCACAGGCTCCAGTTCGGAAAACGAGCCTTTACACGGCGAAGGTCGGGCGTCGGATCGCCTCGAGCCCATCTGTTTTTGATTTTAGTGAAAGCGTCGCTTTCGTTTGAAAAAAGAAACGATTTAAACAAGCCAATGGCTTGTAACGTTCTCCTTTAGTCACAAAGCTTTTGCTGGAGCTGGTGATGCCGATGCACGCCGGAGTCGCCCGTTTTTCCAGTGCTTGTTTTGCGGCGAGTTGTAAGATCGCTCCTGACTACGAGTACGCCAGATGCGGCGCTCGTTTGCGACCACACCACATCTCAATCAGAAGCACGGCTCTCAGCTAACGGCATTTTCGGGGTAATTTTGTAAAAAAAAAGCAAGACTGTCAGCTAAGGCCTTTTTGATGAGATCGCTTGCTAAGGTTTAAATAGGACGGTCGGGCACGCTTCTCATGGCAAAAGGGGGCCTCTACCGTCCCAACGGGACGCCGCAGAACGTTAACCCGCTTGCAAAACACAAATTGTGAGGCGATATAATAGTATACCATATAAAGATCGAGCCCGATGCTGCGCGTACGACAAGGTGTACAAACAGAAACGGCGTTCCGAGGGTTGGACAAAAAAAAGGGTGGACAACCGTCTAACCGAAGCAAGATTTGCGACCGCGGAAGACTTTGGCGCAAGCTTAAGGAGATTTGGGCCGACACGCGCGACGACGCGTCGCTCAAGCCCGAAACGAGGCTGCGACGACGTTATATACCGCCGAGGGATGTCCAGCCGGACCACGAAGTGGTATACCACTTCCACCAGAGGCCGTTGTCGCCGCCGCGAGCAAAGACGTCGACTATTTGACTACCCGGGGCTGTGGCTGCCGCTGGTGACGACGTCAGGTACCCGCCGAGATCTTCCCAGCTGGACCACGTGCCGTTATACCCTCGATGATACAGGGCGCCGTTCGTACCTCGTACGAGGACGTCGAGACGACCTGGCCACGAACAGGCCGCTGGTCCTGTGCCGGGACCGATCTTCCCGCCGAGAGAGGTCCAGGAAGACCATCCGTTGCTATACTCCCTCTGCCACAGGGCGCTGTCGCGGCCGCGGACAAAGACGTTGATCACACCACTAGTCGGTGACGTCGCGCCGGGTGACGAGGTCAGATACCCGCCGAGCTTTTCCCAGCCGTGCATGCCCGTGCTGCTGTCGTTCCACATGTGATAGAGGGCGTGGTCGGTGCCGGTGACCAACCAGCCGATTCGTGCATCCCCCCAGGCGTACGCGGCCGGGCCGGTTCCTGCAAGGAGCTGCCCGCCGATCTTATACCAGTTGGACCAGGAGGTGCCTTCATTCGTCGTATACCTCGACCAAAGGGCGCCGTCGTGGCCGCGGACAAAGGCGTCGATCACCCCTACGTGTGGGGACACGACAGCGGGGTCTGACGTCAGGTACCCGCCGAGGGAAGCCCACCCCGACCAGCTCGAGTGCAGCCAGTGGTTCACCCAGAGGGCGTTGTCCGTACCTTTTGCAAAGAGGTAAATGTTGCTTGAATCGAACTCGCACGCGGCAGGCGCTGACGCAACGGGCGCGCCAACCAGAGCGGCGGGAGCTTGGACGGTTGCTCTGCTACCCTCTGCAGCCGTCACGCTCAGCGGGCTCGCGCACGCCGCAAACAACGCGACGAGCACGAGGGCCGCCATGGCGATGCTCATAAGGCTGCGTTTGTGTTTCATAGCGACGATCACCGTGCTCCGTTGGCGGATCTTACCTCGCGCGAGGATAGACGTCCGCGCATACGCGCCCGTCAGCGGGGTCCGTTTTCCGAATAAATTACTTAGTGTTACGCTTATTCGTTATAAAGGTTGCCGATACGTGCTTGCGCAGTGTGTTGCAGTATACACGGACTAGAGAGCCTAACGGCACGCAAACGAAACCGTCACGCTCTGGCCCACGCACTACTGCGCGCCCAAAGAGCTTTTCACGGCGTGACCTCCTCGTGGGGGCGTGGACGGCTCCGGCGTCCTCGTTGGTTAGCGATCGTACGCTTAAGCGCTTGCGACACACTCTAAAAATCTGAACTACGCACGCTCATGCAATTTCTAGGCGTTTAAGCACGCCATACGTGTAAAGAAAAAGAAGGTGGAGGCGGGTTAGCTCCTCCTCACGACGTACGCGGCGATTACGAGTCCGACAAAAATGAGTCCGACAAAAACGAGCACGACCTCAAAGTTGGGCATCGTACCCTGACTTGTGACCGTAGCGGCGTTGCCGATGGCGTAGACGTTGCCATCATTGCTCCCCGCGTAGACCACCCCGTTGACAATGGCGGGGGAGGAGAGCACCTCGTCACCGGTCGTGAAGCTCCACGTGAGGTTGCCGGTGCTAGCGTTAAGGGCGTAGACGTTGTGGTCATCGCTCCCCACGTACACCGTGCCATTGACGACGGCGGGGGAAGAGTACACGCTGCTTCCGGTCGTGTAGTTCCACAGCTCCGCTCCGGTGCTAGCGTTAAGGGCGTAGGTATTGTTGTCAAAGCTCCCCACGTAGACCACCCCGTTGGCGACGGCGGGAGCGGAGAGTACGCTGCTTCCGGTCGTGTAGTTCCACAGCTTCGCCCCGGTGCTAGCATTGAAGGCGTAGATGTTATTGTCATCGCTCCCCACGTAGACCACCCCGTTGGCGACGGCGGGGGAGGAGAACACGTAGCCTCTGGTCGTGAAAGTCCACTCGGACGCCGCGGTGGTGGCGTTGAGTGCGTAGACGTTGTTGTCACCGCTCCCCACGTAGACCACCCCGTTGGCGACGGCGGGGGAGGAGAACACGTAGCTTCTGATCGTGAAGCTCCACGTGAGTGCCCCGGTGCTAGCGTTGAGGGCATAGACGCTGTTGTCACCGCTCCCGACGTACACGACGCCGTTAACGACGGCGGGAGATGCATAAACGTCGTCTCCGGTCGTGTAGTTCCAAAGCTTGGCCCCGGTGGCGGCGTTGAGGGCGTAGATGTTGTGGTCATCGCTCCCCACGTAGACCACCCCGTTGACAATAGCGGGGGAGGAGTACACGTAGTTTCCAGTCGCGAATTTCCACCTCAGCAGCCCATTCTGCGGAGTAGCCCCCGCCACGGGGCTGTAATCACCGGTGTGCTGGGCGTTGTAGCGGAACTGCATCGTATCGGCCTGTGCTGCCGCAGGAAGGGTTACAGCGCCTGCAAATAACACGGTAATGAAAAGGATAACTACAGAAACTGAGATGATTTTGTATGCGCGCATACCTTCCTCACAAGAGCTTTGACGCCTGCGAACGTGTCAGAAGATATGATAAAGGCTTCGGTCTGAAACCGGCGACGAGAGGCCGCACCCAAGGCGTTCTAAGGCCTCGAAATCGAAAAAAGAGATAATGAGCTAAGAGCCAAGGATAGAACCAAAGGAAGACGTTATGCTATCCTGGCTCATGCCTTACTTGCGAAAAAAAGAGAAGCCCGAGGGCGCTAAGGCCTTCTTGCTGTTCCAGGAATTCAAGCTCTATACCTACTACTCGCGTTCACCGTTACTGTAGCATGTCATGTCGCCGTCGACTGGGCGTGGGTGGGGATGATACTTCACGAGGAATTCGTTGATGCCGACGTTCGGCTCCCTCCCGGTGAACGAATACGAGCCGGTGGCGTGGGTCTTCGCCTCGTGCTTTGTGCGCAAACAACGCCCTCGCTCGCGTATCTGGATTGATGAACAGCTCACGATGCGCTCGTCGATATTTTAGACCAACTGACTCGACTAGACTGTGACCTTCACGGTGGGGCTGAGTGCCTTACAGTACGAGGAGCGGCCAGTAGGTAGTAAGTGCCGGGCGGCTCATCCGCCGGTCTACTACCCAGAACGACGGCGTTATATACCGTCAGCGTACGTCCAGCCGCTCCACGTCGTCCCACTATTCGTGGTGTTCTGCCACCAGAGGCCGTTGTCACTGCCGAGTACAAAGACGTCCATCGCACCGTTACCCGAAGACGTCACACCGGGTGACGACGCCAGAACCCCGCCGAGGGACTTCCAGCCGCTCCACGTCGTCCCACTATTCGCGGTGTTCTGCCACCAGAGACCGTTGTCACTGCCCTGTACAAAGACGGCCATCGCACCACTACCCGAAGACGTCGCAGCGGGTGCCGACCCCAGAACCCCGCTGAGGGACTTCCAGCCGCTCCACGTCGTCCCACTATTCGTGGTGTTCTGCCACCAGAGGGCGCCATCCGTACCTCTTACAAATACGCTCATCGCGCTACCCGAAGACGTCACAGCGGGTGCCGACCCCAGAACCCCGCCGAGGCCCTTCCAGCCGCTCCAGGTCGTCCCATTATCCGTGGTGTTCTGCCACCAGAGGGCGTTGTCACTGCCCCGTACAAAGACGTCCATCGCACCGTTTGCCGGTGACGTCGCAGCGGGTGCCGAGGTCAGAACCCCGCCGAGAGACGTCGACGCCGTCCAGGTCGTGCCCGTCCAGTACTTATACCAGAGGGCGCCGTCGCTGCCGCGCATAAAGAGGTCGAGGCTGTTCGCATTCTGCGCGGTCACGGCAGGTGACAAGGTGGGCGTGAGCGTGGCGGTTACGGAATCGACGGCTTTGGCGGCGTCGAGCTTGCCGCCGGTGCTCACCAGGCCGCTAAGATATGAGTCTGGGTCTACGTTGTTAAGGATAGCGTTCCTTATCTGGGCGACGCTCAACGATGGATTGACCGTTTTGATGAGCCCAGCGACCCCGGTTACATACGGGGTTGCCATCGAGGTGCCATCCCAGGTGTCGTAACCCTTTACCCCTGACACGCCATTCACGGTACCCGTCGTGTTCCACCATATGGTGCTCAATATACCTACGCCTGGGGCTCCCAGATTGACAGTCGTGGCCCCGTAGTTAGAGAAAGAGGCTAGGCTATCGTCGGAATTGATAGCGGCGACTGAGATAATGTTTGGGTCGCGAAGGGAGGCCGGGTAGAAGGGGGATACATCGTTATTCGATGCGTTGTTTCCGGCTGCACAAACAAACAAACACTGCGGGCACGCGTTGATGGTGTCGTTCATGGCTTGGCTATAGCCGGTGCCTCCAAACGAGTTATTGATGATCGTGGCACCGTTGCTCGCAGCGTACTGCCAGGCGGAGATAATATCAGAGTAGTAGCCGCCGGTCGCGTTTAGCGCCACCACGGGCAGGATCGATGTGCGCCAGTTAGTCCCGGTGATTCCGATGCTGTTGTTCCCGACTGCCCCTATGATTCCGGCGGTGTGAGTACCGTGCATCGAATCCATTACAAGTTCGGGCGCAGCGTTATACTGGGGGAGAAGATTTGCCGCGAGGTCGGGGTGGGTGGCATCAGCGCCGGTGTCCACATCCGCGATAATAGTGGACGTAGAACCGGTGGTCTTGTTCCACGCACCTGAAGCGTTCATGTCTGGAAACGCCCACTGATACTGATAATATGGGTCGTTGGGAAGCGCGATGTCGGGTGTAATCGCTGCGGTGTATCCGGAATCATTCATCACCGAGCTTGCCGGAAGCGTAGCGGTCGCAGCAGGGGTAGCTATGTAGTCCGGCTCTGCATACGCGACGTTCCCGTTCGTCTGGTAGTGCGTGATGGCATCGGTGACCGAAAGCCCTGAAGGGAGCTTAACGACCTCGAGACCTGGCACCACCGAGTACTGCTTAATGACCGTCGCGTTGATTGAGGCGCTAGCAGCGTCGCTTGCCAGCTTATAAACCGCTGCATTTGCAGCGATGGATGGTTTAAACCGGACGAGGATCTGGTCCGGTGCGTAGTTCGCTTCTTTGTTGCTGGTGTTCTTTGGTTGCGCGGCGAGGGACGTCACCGTCGATGCTGCGATGCTCGCTATAACGAGAACCACTACGACGGCCAAAAGTTTGGATGGCTTGCTTCGTGCGTTTTTCATACAACGCTTCACCTTGTTCACGCTAGCGGGGCGCGCGTGACCGTGCGCGAGCGCTGCATCTACGTGCCCACCAGCGAGCGTTCACTTTCGATAAAACAATTATTGATGCGCTTATTCGCAATAAAGGTTGTGTGACACGTGCTTCCCCTCAAGGTTTTGCAGCTCTTTTAAACCGGCGTTATCACACAGAGCCTAGCAGAAGGATTACCAAGGCGAGTGCACCCCATTTTGATCGTAATTGCGTTTGTTCACCTACTTCGTATCGTTAGTCTTACGTGCGACAAGCGCAGTCTCTTTGTCTTGTCGCTTCTTGCCTCATTAGCGTAAGCTTATGCGCGCGCAACGTCGGCACAATTGTGCACGATTTTGCGGTGAATTCGGCAAACTCAGTCACAGTTCTGTTTCCTGCGGAATTGCTCAGGGCGGATTCAACCGCACCCTCAGACGTGTCGCTTGCAACGCTTGGTCACTATGAACGTTACGTTGTACGCTTAAAGCGCTGTAACACGCACTTGCGCGCCGCAGAAACCCACTCGGAGCCATCTTTCATATTCAAAAATACGTTCATCGTCATCTCTGCCATTTAAGAGAGGTCGAAGGGCTTCAATCACCTGACTGTGCAAGGCGTATAGTGCTCTAATTAACCTTATCCTGCGATGAGCCTACTTTGACGCATGGCTTTTCGTGCTGCAATGCTTCCCAGAATTTTCCTACGGTCAGCTTAATCATCGTACCATTGCTTCTCTGATCTGTATGTGCTCCGAATGTGACAAACGCCGTGTACTCTGAGGACATTGTTTCGATATCTCGCCTTTTTGCTCAGCGCGTTTGTTGTAGCCAAGAACGTTTGAGTGTCCAGTTTCGTTACAGTTCGACTTGTGACGTGCTTACGCTCGTTGACCGCCCTCGCATTTCTCCTTGGCACAATAATGACCGTCTCGGTGCTGAGCGCCACAGGGGTCGTAACGACGCAGAAAGCCGTCGCTTTTTCACCGCCTTCACCGCTCAGTTTCGTAGAAGCGCTCTACTCCGCGGGAGCGACGTATCGTTGCGCATGACAAAACCCCGCATATCGATGCCCCGCAACTAATTGAGTGCGAGTCGTGCGAAATTGCGTATGCCGGTTTTTACGTCTAATGTACTTTTTGCTCCACCAATATGCGGAATTCCGGAGCGATTCCAGCTGGGGAGAACTGCCCTCTTTTAGCCAGTATGGTGTCTTGTTGGACGCGGTAACGACCTGTAGGCTTCGTTTCAAGGACCTTTAAAACACAATTCTTCATGTCACTGTAGCTCTCGCACAGATACCCGATGTCCCCCATCTTATTGAAGTAATATTCAGAAAGTGGGGTCTTCAGTGCGATAATCGGCTTGAGATGTGAAAATGCGTCCAGTATCGCAGCAGTTCCATTTAATTCATAAGCACTAGCTAAATGAAAGAAGAGAGCATAATCGATGCATTTACCATATTTGTCATACTCCTTTTGACTGAGGGGTGCGTTCGGTGACGGGATAGTAACGGACGTACGCGGCATCTCTTTGAGCTGCTTATCTAAGATCTCACCAATGAGAACAAAAATTGCCTGATATTTTGTTCTTGCAGAGCGTACCTCATCTGCCAACTTGAAAAAAATGTCTGCTCCCTTTCTAAGACTCGCATGACCATAGAAACCAAAATGAATGACATCATCTTTGAACGGTTCGCTGCCGACAGAATCTGCAAAGACATAGGGAAGGTCTATCGGCGAAACATAGTTGCGCAGACGTGGCAAATGCTTCTTCAGTCCTTGTTCAATAACGGGTGGGGATCCGGGAATCAAATAATGTAGTTTCGCCGTGTTGCCGGCGAGAAGCCAGCGCCGAAATGAAAAGAGCTGAGGTGTCAGACGCTGTGGTTGAGGCGTCCTGACTTTCGTCTGTAGATTGTGTAGGACAACAAGACAGGAGATCTGGGGAAATCGTCTCAGCATTACTTTGATTGAGACTAGAGCGTTCCAAGTTTCAGCTGAACAAAACACTATTTGGCGTGCTTGAGTCTTGTCGGCTAATCCGAATATCCACCTGCAAAGGGCGAGCTGCTCGAGGTGCGCTGCAACGGGCAAGCGCCCTGGAAGTTCAACTTCGATAAACCTGACTGCGGCCACATGGGTACCTACCACGCTCTTGACGTGGTTCATATGCTCGCGTTCAGCACAAAATATCAGCCCCCCCTCAGGGAAAGCCTCAGCGACCGAGCCAACTAGGGCTGCATTGAATTGCGTGTGCTGAAGACCGCGAAAATGCGGTTCGCATATAACTATCATAAGCTCTCTGTGATCCCGTAATCGTTTGCTGTATTGCGTTTTCAGGTTGGCTGCGCTTCTTGATAACGATGGGGCTCATTAACGTATGAAAGTGCTGTGCCCAGCCATTGAGCTTTGCAGATGCGCGGGCATGCCTTGACTTGTGCTGCCAATATATGTTTGACGTTGCAGGGAGTCCCCATCTGTGCTTCAGCGACGGTTGGTCCGCGATATGCCCATGATTTGACTGTCAGATTATTTTTCCGTTCACCCGTAAGCCTCCGCATCTGCCTGAAAGTCCAATCTTGCACAGTTGCCACGACGAAGCGTTTTACCCGCATCGAAAAGGCGTAAGTGAAACGTGACCAGAACCGGATCTTTCGAGTTCCCGACGCCACAGATAGATACCGTTCACCGCATTTCGTCCGAGCGAGGTGATTAGCACGTTCATAGACTTGGTTTCATTTTTGCACAAACTCGACACTTACTCCGCACATGGTCTCCACGATCAATTCGAGGCCCTTCTCGTCATTCCTTTACTACTTCACACCATATGTTTTCGTAGAAGGTTTTCGATGAGAAGATCTTGGAAAGAACAAGGACTACGCCTTTCGGTATTCTATTATTCCACAAATTTACACCCACTGTCGCATTTATCTTGTTCGTCTCTTTGTAGCTTCGGATCTTCCCCCCACTTAAGCGCACGATGTGATTCACCTCTTCTTTTGAAAAACCACAATGTTGGTGTGTTTTATCGAGTTGATGGTATTCAACAACTCCGCGTTCCCAGAGCGCCTCATTTCTTTTCGGAACACACAAAAGGACGTTCTCTTGACAACTCTCGATAGATTTGCTCAATAAAGCACATGGATCTTCTACGTGCTCTAATAACCAATACAAAACCACGGTGTCGGTTTTTGGAAAGGTAACTGTGGTTGCATCGCTCATCATGAGCTCAACGCCTGCAGGGTACGCATAATCTTCGTACCGCTGCACGTCAATGCCGACGTAGTGCCCTGTCCATCCTCTTTGGATCAAAAAGTTGTACAATCGGCACGTGCCGCAGCCCACGTCAAGGATATCCCCTTTTTGGTATTCCAAAGCTAGGAAGTCGGTTGGGTATACAGCGCCTGCTTTCCACCCAAAATCAAATTCTTTCTTGACTGTTTCTGAGCAGTCGTTCCTGATCATTTCCTTGCGTACCGGTATTCGAATTGTTTTTCTCGTTTGTTGGGACAGCGTATAAGTTTATTTAACGTCCCTAGACAAGTTTATTCTTTGATCATTTAGATTGTCTCCTCGTACTTTGCAGCGGAATCCCCTAGCTGCTTCTAAGGATGAATAAAAACTCAGCTCTGCAATGAGCGGGGAGCGTGTTTACATTGATGAACGTTACGCATCCACAGCTAACCATAGCATTTGTAGGGTCTACCATGACCACGACAGATCCAGCTTCTGCCGCTTTGCTCTCCGTGTACCTGGTGGACTGAGGCCGTGCCGCGTCGCCTATCGACTTGGCGAGGTAGCCGAGCTTGCGCTGCGCTTTCGCCAGTGCATTCTCCTCAGCTCTGAAAAATCGCGGCTTCTCTATGTGCTCGCCGTTTGAAAGCGTGGCGAACGACGATAAGCCGCCGTCTACGCCTATCATAGCACCGTCTTTAGGCTTAAGATACTCTCGTGGCTCCGGTTCGTGTTCGAACGTGAAGCACGCAAACCACTTACCCGTAGATTGTCGGTTAATGTTGAGCCGTTTAATCGTGCCTTCTATTGCTCTATGAAGCTTGATTTTAACGTTGCCTATCTTAGATAGCCGCACCGTTCTAGAAGAGCCGTCGAAAGCGAAGCCTTGTTGTGTGTAAGTAAACAATCATAGCGCCCTTTGCCCTTGAATCGCGGATAGCGCGCGTCTTATTAGGCCCATTTAAAATTATGCGTTTACAGCCTAAATAGTTCTATTGTGTGTTTGTCGCTTTCATCCCTCTAGCTGTCGCAAGGAGGCTTCTCGCTTGATTTAGCTAAACCGCCTCATAATTTGAAAATGTGATCCGCGTATAATTGGCTTTAATGGTAGGCCTCAATGATAGGTGCAAACTTCGTATGCGGTGCGACCTGCCTATGTGTATCTCACGAATGCCTGGGGGTGCTGCGTCATCCCTGCACAGTCTCGCAGAGGAATTAATATCTATGTTGTGTCTTCATTTTCAAAAGAAGAACACCATGAGCTGTGAAGATGGCGAGGCGCCTATTAGTTGCGAATAACGGGGACGGGCACAGAGTGTTATCTCACGTTCAGAGCTTTTTGCCAATGACCCCCGCATTCTTGCAACAGACACAACGAGAAACCAGCCGTGAACCGAAAAGTAGCTGACGAACCAGCCGTTAACAGGAAAGTAGCCATTATCATACTCAACTGGGACAGCTGGAGGGACACTATAGAATGCCTAGAGTCGCTTTTTCTCATTGACTACCAGAACTATGTTCCGATCATCGTAGACAACGGTTCAAGCGACGGGTCGATAGACCGCTTGAGAGAGTTTGCTAGGGGCAGCCTCCAGATAGAATCGAAGTTCTTCGGGCAGGGCAGAGCGAGTAACCCGATTGAAATGGTCGAGTACACTCGAGACCAAGTCGATCGAAAAAATATTGAAGGACTCGGCGAAGACTCATTTTCAAACCAGAATCTCGTACTCATAAAAAATCAACGCAATTATGGCTTTGCCGAAGGCAACAACATAGGAATTCAGTTTGCTTTGGATTCAATAAAGCCTGATTACGTACTGCTTCTAAATAGCGATACTGTTGTCGATCCAGGTTTTTTGCGTGAATTGGTGAGAATTGGCGAAAGCGATGATACGATCGGGGCCGTAGGTCCAAAGATATACTATTATGACAACCCCTCCAAGATCAACTCAGCAGGATGTGAAATGCACGATTGGTATGGTGGTGCCATAAACATTGGTATCGGCGAGACGGACAACCACAACCGATTTAACGAGATACGAGAGGTTGACTGCCTACACGGGAGCGCGATCTTAATCAAGGCCCCTACTCTTGAAGATGTTGGGCTGTTGGATCAGGATTTTTTTGTCTTGTTGGAAGAAACGGAATGGTGCCTGCGAGCCAAGAAAGCTGGGTATAAAATAGTCTTTGCGCCAACAGCATGGATCTATCACAAAGAGGGCTTCTCCGGCACGGAGGAGTGCGTACACTACTACTATAGCAACCGAAATCGCATATTGTTGCTCAAAAAGCATCAGACATCGTTGAGAAAACCTATATACGGGCTTTCCATCACGTTGAGAACTTTGGCAGGAAGCATCATATTGAGCGTAACGGGCAAGCCTAGTCTCGCCATATGTGGCTTGAAAGGCTATTTCAATGGCTTGCGCGTCTAGAAATAGTTACGTTTGCGCAACCGTATTGATTCCTGATACGGTCCGCTGGATCGTGTTATGTGGATCGTAGGTATGCCTCACTATGAAACGAAAAAATGACGCAGTGTTGGAATTCTATAAAGCCGGACAGCATTGGCGTTTCCAAGTAGGTTGTGTAGCAAGATGCCGCATTTGATGAACCAGTTTCTTGGCATAATAATAACTTCGAACTTTTCTATGCATCCGGAGCTACTTTGTTTATTTCTTTGGATTCGAAGATCCGTTCTTCGGAATTTATTGACTTACGTACCATTTCTGTAAGACATCCAATCAAAGAATAATATTGAGCATAAAGGCAATATCGATTTGTGCCCCCCACAACATCTCACAATATCACACGCATAATTGCACGCGCTTTTGATTAACCGGATCATAAGCGTATCAAATCTAAAGGAAGTAATGTAATGCCTTATTGTGCGAGCGCTTGTATCGGTTTTCTTCTTGACGATGTTGGCAGAGCGAAGTTTCGTTGAGGCTACCATTCTCTTTGCAGTGCACAGAGTTAACGAAATCCCGCGCAGGAGTGTTATAGGTCCAAGTTTATATATCCGCTAAACCACTCTGGTTTGCGTTGAGCGAAAGTCCCGGAGTTTCAATAGTAATACCGACATCTAACTCGGAAAAAACGTTGTCAAGATGTTTATTAGCGATTGCGAACCAAACTTACGAAAACATTGAGACCATCGTTGTTGATGGAGGTTCAACAGATGACACGATGAACATATGCAAGCAATTCGACGTGAATTTTTTGTTAACTGCTAAAGGAAGGACGGCTCAAACCAATTACGGGATCACAAACGCACGTGGCACATACATATATCGGGTCGATTCGGATGTTCTTCTTGCTTCAGATAATGTATCTGAGTGCGTCAAGAAATGTGAAGACGAAAAATACGATGTGGTTTGCGTCTATTGGGGTCCCGATCCGACAGTTAGCTTCTGGGCCAAGGTAAGGGAGTTAGAGTGGAGTTGTTATAAGGACACGCTTTTTCCCCGCGGTGCTAGATTTTTTCGAAAAACTGCTATCATAAGCATAGGGCTATTTAACCCAAACCTCACTTTCGGAGAGGATTACGACGTCTACAACAGGCTGGTCAGGCATGACTTTAAGGTAGGTACCATCCAGTCGGAGGGGCTTCACATAGGCGAGCCACGCTCGCTAAATGAGGTCATTGCCGAGCAATTTGTTTATGGCAAAACGCTTCACGCGTTCTTAAGAGAGCATGATGAAGGCCTGACTCAAGTGAGCCCAATAAAAAAAGAACTGCTTAAGAACTGGAAAAAGTTTGTGAGACGCCCAGCCTTAGCTTTAGGCTTCGTCATATATGAGACAGCTTATTATGGGGCAGCTCTCCTAGGATATATCGTCTCCGCTGTAAGCATTAATCCAAAATGAAGCTTCTCAGCCTCAACCACTCCGAAGTTACGCTGCCGGGAGGAGTACATACCGCTATCTTGAAGCTGTCCAAAGCGCTCATTCAGACCGGATATACGCCCACTATTTTGTCGGTCAATCCTGGAGGATTGCAGAGTGAAGACTGCATTGATGGCGAGCTAATTATACGGATGCGCTCCCCAATTAGCTGGCACTTACACGGATTCAGCCCATCAACACTTTTTCGCCTGACAAAGTACGTAAACCGGATTCAGCCCGACATTATTCACGTTCATGGTTATCACACGCTGTTCTCGTTAGAAGTCTTATACCTCCTGCGGAATTCTGGGTACCCCATCGTTTTCTCTCCTCATTATGGGCCGGAGAGCCATAACACCTTGCTCGGCGACAAGCTGTGGGGGGCGTACAAACATGTTGGCAAGTCCTGCTTTCAGATCGCAGACAAAGTGATCTGCGCCTCTGAATTCGAACGTGCGAACGTATTGCGAGATTTTCAAGTAGATGCGGGAAAGATCGAGGTCATCCCACACGGAGTCGATGCCATCAAACGCAAAAAAACGCGAACAGCCAAATGTGGCATCTCATTGCTGTATGTTGGGTGGTTCATCGAGCTAAAGGGGATCCAGTTTATCCTAAAAGCTCTGAGCGAGTTGAACACTGCACTGGATGCGAATGCCACTTTGATTCTCGTTGGGAAAGGCGGCTGTCAAGAACAGTTAATGAAGCTCGCTAGGGAACTCAACGTCGCTGACGTAGTGTTTTGGTACGCCCCCTTATTCGGCGACGCTCTCTATAGAAAGATTCGGGAAGCGGATATTCTACTTCTTTTGTCGCGCTCAGAGAATTTTGGAATTGTGGTTGCCGAAGCCCTCGCTGCAGGAGTTCCCTGTATAGTTGCTCATAAAGCCGCACTGAAGGAGTTTTCAGGAGAACCAGGATGCTTCTCCATTGCGTACCCACCGCAAACAAAAGAACTGGCCCGCCTGATCGTCAAAGTCTATGAGGGAGATGTCGAGGTGGGGCCGTTTAGTAATAGGATTCAAACCTGGGATAAAATAGCACTCCGATATGACGAACTGTATCGCTCGTTGCTCAAAGGAGATATGAAGCGTGCTCATACGTAACCCCTTTCAAATGAACGATTGGGAGATCGGAAGATTCTTCAGGGTAATACTGGGCGTCCAGGTCCTCGTGTGGGCATGCATCGGTCTCGAGTACTTCAACGTGCCCGTGCCGCTTGTCCGTCCATTGGTTTGCTTCATCTATCTGACGTTTGTGCCAGGAATCATACTCCTCCGCGTCCTCAAGGTGCATAGAATCGGCGCGTCTGAGGTAGTAGTGTACAGCGTCGGGTTGAGCCTGTCAGTCTTGATGTTTGGGATGCTCATGACCGGCGTCGCACTAGCCCCGTTTGGAATCAAGCCATTTGCAATTGGACCCATCAGTGTCGCGATGAGCATCATCGTGCTGGCCCTGTGTGGAATAAGCTACGTGCGAGATAGACAGTTTTCCAAGCCGGAATTTTTTGACACGTCTGACATAATTTCGCCGCAGGTGCTGTTTTTGCTGCTAATTCCCTTCCTGGCGATATTTGGCACGTACTTGATGAATGCTAACGGTAACAACGTGCTGCAACTAGTCCTATTGGTCATCTTGATGGCTTTTCCAGTCGCCGTCGCACTACGGATGCTCCCGCAAAAGTACTACGCGCTGGCAATTTTTGTGATCGCTTTGTCGATACTGTTGCACACGACGTTGATCTCTCCTAACGTATGGGGCGCTGACGTCAACAGTGAGCTCAGCATATCGAACACAATCATACACGATCAGCTTTGGAATCAAGCGATTCCCACCGCGTACAACTCTATGTTAAGCATTGTCATGTTAGTCCCCCTGTACTCAATCTTCTTACACCTCAATGCCACTTGGATCTTTAAAATCGTCTTTTCCATTCTCTTCTCGTTTGTTCCGTTAGGACTATTTATCGCCTACAAAAACCAAACGAATGCAAAAATAGCGTTTTTTGCGAGTTTTCTTTTTCTTTCTTTTTTTGATTTCTACGTCACGTTACCAAGTGCGGCACGGGAGGAAATAGGTCTGCTCTTTCTAACGCTGCTGCTCGTTATTATTTCGCGCCACGACATAAAAACGCCTTCCATTACGACACTCACTATAATATTTGGCGCCTCACTCGTGGTCTCACACTACGGAACCACTTACGTTTTCTTGATCTTGATCATCGCCGCTTGGCTCGTGGTGCGGAGCCCGCTAGCAATAAACTTAGGATTAAGGCAAACAAACGGCTATAAAATTCTTGGGTCCAGCGTACTCTTGCTGTGTGTTCTCGCTTATGCGTGGTACGCCTATGTCTCGAATGGAATAAACTTAACGACTGTCGTCAATCTTGGGAACAACATTGTCGGCGCACTGGGCGAAACCTTTGCATCGACTCCGGGGAGCGCGACAAATCAGGTTACTGGCTTCTCTGGGGCAGCGCTCACTCTGCTTCAAAGTGCTGAGTGGTGCTTGGATCTCGCTGTGATCGCGCTTAGTGCGGCTGGGCTGCTCTATGCTCTACACTCGCTCAGGCGGGGGATCAAGGGCAATGAACGATTAGGTTTCAACGGGGAATTCGTCGTCATATCTTTGTGCACCTTTGGACTCATCGGCGCCGGCTACGTCGTGCCTTACCTCGCAAAATCTATTGGGACTGATAGATTTTTCGACATCAGTCTGATCTTCTTGGCCCCGTACGCTATAGTTGGTGGTGCAGTCACTGCCAATGTGGCATCCCAGTTGCTGCACCGTACTAAACCCACGTGGAGGTTCGGGAGCCGATTTAACTTAGTAGCAGCTTTTTTGGTCGTGTTTCTGCTGTTCAACTCGGCATTTATTTACCAAGTACTTAATGAACCTAAACTGGGCAGATTTGCTCTCGACCAAAGTGTTGATTTCTATGTCTACAATAACGGCGAGGTAGCAGCTGCCAATTGGCTAAGCGGGAATGGTTGCTCCTCTGCGTACAGTGTCTATGTCGACGTATTTAGGGCCCCTCTGTTAGGATCAGTGAACTTAGCGCCCCAAAACCAAACGGTCAACGTTCTCAGCGGCGATTACGACATAAACACGCACCATTATCCCGGCCCCGATTACCTCTTTGAAGGGACTTATAACATCCAGACCTCAGAGTTCCTTCTCCGCAACTCATCGTACGGGGTTGAGTACGAACACGATCCTTACTCTGGATTGCAAATGTCCCAAATCTATGACAGCGGCGCTGCGCGAGTTCTCGTTGTGACTAGGTGACGCAATGAGAGTAGCTATTATTCCAACTAGCACGTGGACGGGAGAACGGGCTTATGGCGACTATCTGATTCCTGGCTTAAGAAACAAAGGAATCGAAGTTGACCTCATAGACACGAGGTACTTTCAAACCCCCCATAGAAAAATCTGGGTGGGCAGCTTGTTGCTAAAAAAAACGTTGATGCATAAAGGCCTCGTAATAGTGCATAACTTGGACAACCTCGGCCCTTATCTAATCAAGCGCTCCTTAGAACACGTGAGGCCGATTTCCACTGTTCATGACATCGCGCCGCTTATTCTGCCTTATATGTCTGATTGGGTAATTAAAGCCGATTTCGGTCTCATACTCCCACGGCTGCTGAATAACAGCAGCCTAATAATCGTACCAAGCCAGTCAACCAAGGGTGATATCATATCGAAGTTTTCAATTGGTGAAAATAAGATCGCAATCATCGAACAGGGGGTTGACACGTCTTTCTTTTATCCAAGGCATTTCAATCAACAAGTGTTACGAAAATATCACATACCAAACCAGTATTTGTTATATGCCGGGACTGATAGCGCGCGAAAGAACTTAGTGAACCTAATACTGGGCTATAGCAAAATATGTGACGAAATCAGCCACGATTTAGTTCTGGTTGGCATGATAAACCGAGATTACGTTGAACGAGTAGTCACAAGAGTTGTTCACGCGGCAGAAGCACAACAACACATTTCTCAGAGGATACATTTAGTTGGATACGTCGAGCGCGCTGATCTGCCGTACATTTACAGCTCTGCAAGCGCTTTGGTGCTTCCCTCTCTTTATGAGGGATTCGGCATGCCCCCATTAGAAGCGATGGCGTGCGGGACGATAGCCGTCGTCTCCAACAACAGCTCTTTACGAGAGATTGTGGATGGTTCTGCCATACTTATCAACGACCCCCTAGATCCTGAAGAGATCTCAGCCAGAATTCTACAGGCGCTTGAAAAAGACGATGAAAGCGACTTGAAACAGCGCGGACTTAGCCAAGCGCAAAAATACACGTGGGAGAATACGGTACAAAAAACTATCGCCGCCTATGACAAGGTAGCACAAATGTAACTGCTTTTTCACGCGTTAGCCATTAAATAGCCTTTTAAGCCACATATAGCGAGATTCCTATGTTGTCACGCTTAATGCGTTGTTTGCTGCCGAAATTCTCAACGTAACAGAACGCCCACACATCCCTTCTCTTGACTGCGCCTGATGCTTTTGAAAGCGAGGCGTGCGGTTTCGGTTGACAGTGCAGTGCTTCCACTATCGATGGGATAAGTCTTCTCTGTGGCAGATCTGTGCTGTCCGGCACCTATTCTCGGAAGCCGTCGACGTGGCCGATCACGACTCGCTCTGATCTTACTGCTCCTCTTGATGCTAGAGGGCCGGGTACTAATTTTAAGCAACGGGGGCCTCAGTTTCGAGTCTGGCTTAGGCTACTTCACTATCGTCGCCTCTGAATAGTTTATCGTACGAGGTCACAATGTGATCCCACGAATACGCTGCGATTGCCCTTTTGTATACCTCGGAGCGAAACTCCGCAGACCCTCGGCCATTCTTTTCTATCAAGGTCACTAGATCGCTCAAGCCGATGCTATTCGAGAAGTAGTATGCGAAGCGACTGCACACCTCTCTGTTGAAAACGTTATCGTGACATACGATAAGATTCTTGGAAATCATTGCCTCCAAGAGACTCGGATTGGTGCCGCCTACTGAGTGCCCGTGGATATACGCAAGGCAGTGTTGCCGCAACATCCCAAGCACGTCAGCGTCGTATATCGCTCCCAAAAAGAATATATTGGCTGATTTGCCGTTAGATACACCCCGATACACTCGATGTCGGTATTTATCGCTCGTAAAATCGCCGACGATGACCAACGGATAGTTCGGTCTCGCCTTAACGAATCCGTCGACGATCATGTGGATGTTGTTTTCAGGCTCCAAGCGTGCTATGAGCAACCAGTAATTGCCCTTTGCTATCGTGCCGCTGGCGGTCTTTCCACGGAAGTAGCTGCGTAGTTTAGTCCCATCCCACGACTGAGGTTTCTGCTCGGAAACGCCGTACGGGATGTAGCAAGTCTTGGCGCAATGTCTCTCGCCAATGCATCGCTTCAGCTGTTCATTGTCAACAACGATTTTAGAAGCGAGATTAAGTGAGACAGCGAAGAGTAATATGATGATGCTCCGTTCCACCACGGTGTATTTGGCGCGCTTCCACTCTAAGCCATCCATGTTCACCACAACCTGCCTCTTCAGCAATCTGGGGATCAGCAGGGACGGCCCACCGTAGATTCCAAGCACGTAAATGACGTCGCAAATTAGAGAATAGCGCGCGATGAAGTAGCTATCGTATAGAAGCTCGAATGCTTTTCTTACCGTGTAGTTGGCGGGCGGTTTGAGCGCGAAGTAATCGAGGGTAGCCCCTGTGTCATCAGCGATGTGCTTTCCGCTAGCCGGTTTCTCACAGCTGCAACGAACGCCGTACCCTTTCTGCACGAGGCGCGGCACGAGATCTGCAAGCATTCGCTCATATCCTCCATAATTGTTTATGCCTCGTGCACCGACGATTCCAACGGTCCTCCTCCGACGCACGCTAATCAGCTCGTCTCATGAATTTCACACTTCATCGCTTTGGTGCTTGACGTCGCGAGCGTGCCCGCCGTTCTGTTGTGCCCGCTGAAAACGTCGCTTGCACAAAAAAGACCTATTTTGACGCCGTCCCCTAGTGACGACAGCTTCGGTCGATCCGCTCGAGGACGGTAAGTGATCGGGATTTCCGCGATGCGCAAACCGTTCCTCACGCATTCTGCGAACACCTGCTTCAATTTCAACGACAACGCGCCGCCTTCGTCTTTGTTTATCTCTTTTTGTCGCACCACCTTAAAAAGAGGCAAAAGTTGGGCAGAGAATAGCAGATTTCCAGTAAACGGGTTCGTATCGCCGCCTGTGTAGGGTGTGTCTGGGATGAGCTTTTTGAACTCGACACACACATCGAGTACGAGTTCATGGGCGAATTCCTGACTATATTTAGAAATCACCACCCCTTTTCCAGCCGCCGATACCTGAGCTAACTCCTCTAAAAGGCGAGGTCTCAGCAATTTATAGTAGTTTCTGCTTTCGCGATCTTCCATATTGCTCACTTCGGGAGTACGTGAAAGACTTCGGAGTCAAGCGACCATAGCATTGACGATCGAGCATTTGTTCGTATTTGGGCTAAAAAAATGCTTCGGCTCGCGTATCTGAACATTGACTCAAACTCATGCCGTGTACCGCTATCACAGTCTGTCAACTGGATTGTCGCAGCACTCGTAACGTTCACCGTCATCACAGCGTATAGCTATTGCATCAATGCCGAAGAGCATATGCTCGTCGCAGCTTTCAGAGAACATTACGCGGCGTACGTGAAGCATACGTGGAGACTTCTCCGATTTGTATGGTGAAGACGTGCGATACTGTGCGAGTGCCTGCATCGAAATGGAACTCGATCTCAAGAAGGCTCAGAACAGGCTGACACACTTCAGGCGATATCCCTACACGCAGATCCACGCGCTAGGACACCTAAACTACGACGACATAACAGACGTGGCCTAGACCGTGCAGCCGGAAGTGCCAATCCCAGTGCATACCCACACCTTGGTGTGTTTCGGCACTTCCACGACAACGTGATTCTTCCAGCGACTGGGATCGAAGTTGCTTTATAATTCTTCGATCTATCTCATTGCTGCGATGTTTGGGCGTGAAAATGGCTATTTGTCAAAGGTCTCCAACACGGACCTTGCAATCCTCATTTGACATAGCCCCCTCTTGAAAGACTGGCAGGTGGTGACTGCAAGTGGCAATGTGCAGGTATGGTGGATGTTCAGAGACGGCACGCGGCGACTCCGCATGGTGCATACTTCATCTCGATTTCCCCAAGGAAGATGATCCGGAGTTCACGCGTATACGGGATGAAAAGCAGCTCAAGACGAAAGAAAAGATACAAGGCGGTGATCTCAATTTTGAGGGCACTAACATCTATGGCGTCGACGCATCGGAGCTCAGCATCCCGGTACAGAATAATGCAATCTTTAAGAATGCAACCATAAAAGGGCGTGTTAAGTTTGAACGAACGAAGATAGAACAGGACGCCTCATTTGAAGGAGCGAAGATAGAGAAGAACGCCTCGTTTGCCGGGGCGGAGATAGGAGGGGAAGCTCGGTTTGAAGAGGCGGAGATTGGAGGAGACGCCACGTTCGCCGGGGTGGAGATCGGGGGGGAGGCTTGGTTTAAACGAGCGAAGATAGGAGGATATGCCACGTTTGCCGGGGCGCAGATAGGAGGAAACGCTTGTTTTGGAACGGTGGAGATAGGAGGAGACGCTTGGTTTGGAGGGGCGGAGATAGGAGGAGACGCTCGGTTTGAAGAGGCGGAGATAGGAGGGGAAGCTTGGTTTAGAGGAGCGCAGATAGCAGGCGACGTTCGGTTTGAAGAGGCGGAAATTGCAGGGGACATTCGGTTTGAAGAGGCGGAAATTGCAGGGGACGTTCGCCTTCAAGGAGCGAAGATAGGGGGGGAAGCTTGTTTTGAAGGAGCGGAGATAGGAGGGACGCTGAATTTGGTCTGATGGCAGTACGAGCGACGCGTTGTGTAAGTCGTCAATTTGACGCTCTAACGCCTCATACTCGCGCCAAAGACGTTAAGTTCCCAAAGAAGAGGTTTCCCATGCCAAGGCCGAGCAGAGTCAATACAACTGCAAACGCGATGAGGATGATGACTAGGACTACAAGTGCGATAATTTCAGCGATTGCGAGAACGAATCCAAACCGTATGCCAAATCCGATGAGCCCTCCAAAGCCGAGATGCATCAACTCATCGAGTGCGTTACGCGGTGGCTCGGGTAGCTCGACGCTTGCACGATACGACGAGGTAGTTGACTCCTGAGGTGCAGGTATCGGCGTATTCTGCGGTAGTAGTTCGCCACATCATCTACAAAACTCAGCATTTGCGTAGTTAATGGCCATACATTTCTCACACATCGTGCGGTCTGCTTCTTCCACGTTACCAGATCCTGCGCATTATTTTCGGCTTAACGGTCTTCTTTTTTCGGGCCGAATAATCGAGACCAAAAACCGACTTTAGGAGCAGGTAAGCGTAACGTCAGCAATTCGACTTGCTTCTGCATCGTCTCCTTATCGGCTTTCAATTCAAGCGAGTGGCCCTTCTCAACTTGTAGTGCCACTTCGAGGCTTGTTTTGTCCTTTTCCAGGAGCTCAATGCGGTGCTGCAGGCCAGTGACAACAACGTTTTTCGATGCTTCTGATTCCCGCAGCTTTTCCATCAAAGAGCGGCTGCGCTCTTCAGATTCCTTCAGATTAGCATCGAGCTTCTGCGTAACACTTTCAAGTTCTTCAAGCGAGCTCTCGAGCTGTTGGATACTCGCAGAACGGTCTGCCTTAATCTGTCGCAGTTGCTTCTCACAGTCGGCGCGGATTAGCTGTGTCTCAGCATCATGCTCAGCGAAAAGCTTCTCAATCCTTTTCTCGTGTTCGTCGCGCACGCGTTGCACTATACTTGCGGTTTCCGCACGCTGATTTTGGGCTTGTTTTTCGTATTCCGCGCGTTGCAGCTGCCGCGTTTCTTCAGAACTAGCTCGCAGTGCTTCCATTTCACGTCCATAGTCGGCTAGTGTTTTTTTCTCTGCGTAGTGCTCTTCGACGATCTGGGCCAGGAACGCCGAGAGCGATTTACCCTCAGTTGCCGCTTGCTCTTTGAGAAGCGATGCCAAGTCGGACGTTAATGCAATCGAATAACGAGTTTTTCCGCTTTCCTGCGCCATTTACCCCTCTTGGTTCGGTCTTTTTCAATCTGTTGCAACGTTGCTGCAAATATACCCTCAATTGCAGCACAATGCGCCTGGTATGCTGCATGCTTGTCGCACCATTAAAGGCTGCCGAAATGATACGAGATAGTGTGCTGCACACATGCTGCAGATTCCAGTTGATTATGCTGCAGAATGACTAAAAGTGCTGCATCGGTGCTGTAGTTCACCGCGTCTAGCAACGTTTTTCAGCGATGCTTCCACGCGATCCTTTTGACCATCGTTGCTGCCGAAAGAAGAGGAGCAGAAACGTGTAGAAGTTTCAAGAACGAACTCGCATGCTATGCCATACCATTGCACGATGGAGATAATGATTAGCTTTTGCTAGAACGAATTCTCTGCGTGTTTCGAGTCTGACGTCTGTCCAATACCACACATAAGCAGCATGCATGTTGCCGGGAAGCTGATGCTTCTAGTGTTTGCAATCGGCGCGGCTGACGGCAACAAAGTCGTTGAACGCGCATTAGAGTATAGGCTGCCGCACGAGTTTTCGGCTCGCGAGTACCACATACCTAAAAATATATCAAGGGATCTCGTTTTTGACTAAGCGAGACTCCGAACAGCAAAATCCCCGCACGCTGAATGCGGAGCGATGTTAGTCGCCGCTGAACTATGGAAAGGCGACACATTTTTAAAAAGTGGCGCACTTTTGGCGCACTTTTGGCACGATCTTAGCAGCGCACTCATTTTTATAGCTTCAGCGATCATTCTTTAGGCATATGGAACTAAGGAGCAAGGAGATAACGAGGGGGGTGACTCGCGCACCCCAAAGGGCCCTCTTGAAAGCCTTGGGCGTGGGAGACGAGGATCTCGAACGGCCGTTTGTCGGCATCGCCAACGCATGGAACGAGATCGTTCCCGGTCACCTTCATCTGCGCGATCTCGCCGAGTTTGTTAAAAAAGGGATACACTTGGCTGGTGGCATTGCGTTCGAGTTCGGCACCATTGGCATCTGCGACGGCATCGCCATGGGGCACTCCGGCATGCGCTATGCGCTCCCGTCCCGTGAAAACATCGCCGACTCCGTTGAGCTCATGGCGCAGGCGCACCAGTTTGACGGCTTGGTCATGGTGGGGTCGTGCGACAAGATCGTTCCCGGGATGTTGATGGCGGCGCTGCGGATAAACGTGCCTACAATGGTAGTGACCGGGGGGCCGATGCGAGCGGGGTACTACGAAGGCACCGACCTCACGCTCGTCTCGACGTTTGAGGGGGTCGGCTGTGTCCAGGCGGGCACCATGACCGAAGCGCACCTTGAGGAGCTCGTTAGCCGGGCGTGTCCCGGGTGCGGCAGCTGCCAGGGCCTGTACACTGCCAACACCATGGCCTGTATGACCGAGATGCTGGGCCTCTCGCTTCCCCATTGTGCGACGACGCCAGCTGTTGATGCCCGAAGGAGGCGCATTGCCGAGGCCACCGGGAAGCGAATCGTCGACCTCATCGTGAACGGGGTCACGCCGCGTGACATCGTGACCGAGGCATCGTTTCGGAACGCGATCGTCCTCGACATGCTCATAGGCGGCTCGACGAATACGGCGTTGCACCTCCCTGCAATCGCGCACGAGGCGGGCATATCGCTCCCGCTCACGCTTTTTGACGAACTGAGTGCACAGACGCCGCACATCACATCCCTGAATCCGAGCGGCCCGTATACCATGAGCGACCTTGACGCCGCTGGCGGCGTCCCCGGCGTCATGAAACGCGCTCGGACGCTACTACGCAACGAAACGACCTGCTCGGGCAAGAGCGTTTACGAGATCGCCGATGAGGCACACATCCGTGACGATGCAATCATACGCCCCCTCGACGATCCGGTGCACGCGACAGGCGGCATCACGGTGCTTTTCGGGAACCTTGCTCCGGACGGCGCTATCGTCAAAAGCGCCGGCGTGAGCGACGACATGCTCCGCTATACGGGAAAAGCGCGCGTATTTAACTCCGAAGATGAGGCGATGCGGGCCATTCTGGCCGGATCGGTGAGCGAAGGGCAGGTTGTGGTCGTGCGCTATGAGGGGCCCAGAGGCGGACCAGGAATGCCCGAAATGCTTGCGCCAACAGCTGCGATATCTGGAATGGGGCTGAGGGTTCCCCTCATTACAGATGGTCGTTTCTCGGGCGGCACTAGGGGCGCTGCGATCGGACACATCTCACCAGAGGCGGCTGAGGGGGGGCCCTTGGCGCTTTTGCACGACGGGGACGAGATTA
>Ga0116128_1000266_pt1 | contig 32113 bp, 24 predicted proteins | sample June2015DPH_16_1_3_FD_88974 | JGI IMG/M metagenome (GOLD analysis project Ga0116128, IMG submission 88974) | Peatland microbial communities from SPRUCE experiment site at the Marcell Experimental Forest, Minnesota, USA - June2015DPH_16_150 | ecosystem: Environmental > Terrestrial > Soil >... | reverse complement strand
GGGAGGTTTGTCGGGTCGGCAATCCTGCAGAAGGTCAAAGCAGGCAAACTGCTGGCGCTGTGCGCAGTAATGGCCGCTCTGCTGGTTAGCGTTTCGGTTCTGACAAGCGGGCATGTGGCCATGTGGTCCATCCTGGCGGTGGGCTTGTTCAACTCAGTTATGTTCCCTTGTATTTTCACCATGGGGATCGCAGAACTCGGACCGCTCACCGGAGACGGCTCCGGCATCTTGAACATGGCGATCGTGGGCGGCGCCATCATTCCATGGCTGGTCGGCAAGGCGGCGGATCTCATCAATCGTGCTTACTACCCGGCAATGGTGCAAGGCGCGACGAGTTGGGGTCAAGGCATTCACTACGCACTTGTCGCGGCCACGATTTGCTATCTCTACATTTTGTTCTTCGCAGTGAGCGGATCGAAACCGAACAGCGAGCGATACGCCAAGGCGTAGCTTTGTCGGACCAGTCACAGCGGGCGTCGCGCCGATCATTTCGATCAAGCTAGACGCGCGTAGATCAGCGCCTCGTATCGAGAACTTCCGCAGCCTCTTCGGATTGCCGGCGAAGGACCCACAGGTGATTTTGAACGGTCCGGACCCCGGAGTGGTGGGCGACGAGCCCGAAGCTGTGCTGGACACTTCCTGGTCGGGCGCGGTGGCCAGGAATGCCACCATCGACCTGGTGGTATCGGCCAGCACGGAGACCTCGCTGGGCGTGGATCTTTCCGCGCTCTACATTGTGGACAACAATGTGGCCCGGTGATGAGCGAAAGCTGCGGGACCTACAACGTGACTTATGCCGGCGATCCGACCTTTGGCGCCAGCGACTCGGCGCCGGTGCAGGTGACCGTGAGAAAGGAAAACAGCCAGACGAAGACGGCGCTGGTAGCGTACAACCCCACAAGCGGGAGCTTTTACTCGACCAGCACCATACCTTACCTTACGGTACGATATTTTTCCTGCGCAGCGACGTAACCAACCCAGCGGGCACACCCTGCGCGCCCAATCCGCAGCAGACGGAAGTTCCCTGTCCCACGGGGAGTGTGATTTTCACGAACAACGGCAACGAAGGAGCGATTGACGACAAACCGACAACCGACCTGAACGACGTCCCTGGCGCGACGAATTACGTCAGTCTCGCGCTGCAGCAGGCTATGGCCGGAAAGCAGGTGGAAACGTCGGCGACGCGTCCCCACGGCTGTTCGGTGAAGTATGCGGATGCGACGCACTAGGGCTCGCATGCCGCTGGTGTCTCGTCCTGACGCGCCCTGAACTCCGAGGAAGAGCACCTGACCGCCGGCAATCTAGATTGCTCCTCATGAAAAGCAGTGTCGCGGGAAACAAAAGACGAGGCTCTGGGCGAATTGTCGGCAACTCTTCCATAACCGGATTGGGGAAGAGTTGCCCGTCATCCGACCTCAATGGGCGGCCAGCACCATTCGATCTTCCGACTTTCCGAATTGGGCCTTGTGGCTTTGGGGAAGATCGTATTCTCCGAGTAGGCAGGCGTCCAGCCGAGTGTTCCTCGTCCCCTAAGATGTGTGTAACTTTCTTCGATCTGCAGCGCACTGCTTTATGAACGCCGAGAGGAACAAGGCAGAGGGAGTGCGGCGCCGCGAGGCCAAAGCCAAGCACATGGAGGCCTTGGGGGAGATCTATCGCCGCTATGTCAGGCGTGTATTCGGGTTGTGCCGTTCCATGTTCGAGCAGAGACTTGAACTGCGTGCTGTCATTCTCTCCAAACTGGTTTGACGTCATGGACGTCGCCTCCCCCTCCCGCCCGCAGGAAGCCTCCGCGTCGGGCCCACCATTGCAGCAGCAGGTGGGTGGGAAAGTACACGACCAACGGGACCACGACTAGGTATCCGAGCAGGTAAAGCAGGCCGGGCATAGCGTGTTGCTCGCGGAAGAAGGGGCCCCGGGCCCAGTTCACGTCGAACTGCGGACGCCAGAAATAATTGACAGGAACCACCACCCCGGCGGTCAGCGTCTGGTAGAGCCATCCTCGGCGGTCGTAACCCAGGCGCCGGATGGCCCACAGCAGCAGCGGAGGAGTGGCCACGTGAAACAAGCTGAGCAGGCGAATGAATAAAGGTAGGTTGGGATCGAACATGTATTCCGTGCCGCCGACGATGTGCGAGCCAGTGCTGAAAGCCCCAGCCAAGTCGATAGTGTAGAGGGTCTGGAACAGCAGCAGTCCGGTCGCCTGCCAGGAGAAAATCAGAGGGCTCTCCAACCACAGGGCGAGCATGAGGAAGAGGTTTCCCAGATCACAAAAGAACAGGAAGTTTTGCAGGCCGTATTGCCTCCAGTAGAACGGGACCCAGGCGATCACCCAGACGGTCCAGCCGATCTTGAGCCAGAGGGGCACCCTCATGGCCGCCATTGTAGTCGGCCGGGCGTCCATAACTGCGGCGCGGTGATGAATCTTGCATTCCGGAGGATGATGCCCCAAAATTTCTGCGATTCCCGTTACCTTGGCTCTGGGCCGGTACTACTCTCTGTTTCTGTGGCGGCTACTACTTTTCTTTTTGGCGCGTCGCCACCTGCGCGATCTGGTCCATTTCTGCGTCAGCAACATGGACGACTGGCACACCCGCGTGAAGATGGACGACTTGGTCAGTGCAGACTCAAAGTTCATGCTTCGGACGAGAAAGACTCGCGCCATTCTCGGCCGATGACATTTCGGCGAGACACACCCATTTGTTTGAGGACTCTGAGAGCCATCCTGGATGAATGTGACCATCGCATTTGCGTTGCCTGCCGTCGTTTTGCGCAAACGTCAGGCTGATGTTGCAGGCTGCTTCGGCGTCAAGACCAGATCAACAACTGTTTGTCTGAGCGAGATCAGACACGTCAGTCAACCCGTTGTAATTGTGTGTAACGTAGTCACAACGGAAATGGGCCCGCTCCTTGCCAAAAGGTGATCACTGGTCACCGCCAACCTGCTGCTCCAGAAACCGCTCCACCTCGTCTTTGTTGGGCATGGATGGCTGGGCGCCATGCCGAGTCACAGAGATTGCGGCTACTGCCGCAGCATAATCCGCGCTCTCCTTGGGGGACTTGCCACGGATCAGACTCACGGCAAACGCGCCATTGAAGGCATCCCCCGCCGCCGTGGTATCCACAGCTTCCACCCGATAGGCTGGGACAAAAAACCGGTCGCCGTTCTGCAGCGCCAGAAACACTCCACGCTCACCCAGTTTGAGTAGAACGTTGCGGGGTCCCCGCTGGAGGAGTTCTTCCGCAGCTCTGTGAGCGACATCCGGAATAGCTTCGCCCTCATCCAGGTCTAGCAAAACGCGTGTCTCTGATTCATTCGGCGTGATCCAATCCAGACATCGCAGAAGAGCGCTGGAAAGCGGCTGCGCGGGGCTGGGGTCTAGCATCAGGGGAACACCCACAGATTGCGTGATGTGTGCCAGTCGCTCGACGGCTGGCATTGGGATCTCAAGCTGTGTAAGGACAAGACCCGCATCCTCGATCAAAGAACGGTGTCTGTCCAGATCGGCTGCCTGCAGTTCTCCATTGGCGCCGGCTACCACAACGATGATGTTTTCTCCGTGGTTGCTGGTAAGGATTACTGCCACGCCAGAGGAGCCGGGAGCGGTTTCGACTGCGGTGGCGCTAACTCCGGCGATTTCGAGAGCATGACGTAACTGCGAACCGAAAGCATCGTCTCCGACCTTGCCCAGCATGTGAACTGGATATCCCAGTCGCGCAATCGCAACAGCTTGATTGGCTCCTTTGCCACCAAAAAAAGTTTGAAATGCTCTTCCAGCAACGGTCTCTCCAACGGCTGGCATTCGCTCTGTGGTTGCGACCAAATCCAGGTTGATGCTTCCAACGACAACTATCGGTTTCGACATAACGACGCAGTCTTTCTAGGATTCCTCGGGAGCCTGTTAACACTATCTGAGGGCCTGGACGATGAGGGCAAATAATTGTAACGAGGCACACAGCGAAGAAACCTTCCAGTCCTCTGTTGTAACCCCACCGGCTTGGACGCCCAACACCGTTAGTAAGCTATACAAATCGACTTGCACTCCGTGTACGCCTCGATCGCGCTGCGTCCATGTTCGCGCCCGATGCCAGACTGTTTGAAACCGCCGAAAGGCATATTAGGATCGACCACATTGTGCGAATTGATCCAGACTGTGCCCGCATCCAGGCGCTCCGCCACCCTGAGAGCTTTGCTGATGTTTGAGGTCCAGACGCTTGCGGCCAACCCGTAGACAGTGTTGTTCGCCTCGCGCACGACTTCTTCAAGATCGTCGTAGGGCTGAGCGATCAAGACTGGTCCGAACACCTCCTCGCGCGTCAGGGTCAGCGGGCGCCCGGTGGTGTTGGCGAACACGGTAGGCTGGACGAAGTAGCCATCCCGGTCCGCAGCTGTACCTCCGGCCACAAGTTGGGCGCCTTCTTTCACGCCCGTATCAATAAACCGCAATACGTTTTCCCGCTGGCGCTGGGAGACAAGTGGCCCAATCTGCGTTGCCGGGTCGAACCCTGAGCCGAGTACCGCGTTGCGGGCCGTGTCTGCAACGCTTTCGACTACGCGCTCGAACTGCTTCTTCTGCACATACAGACGGGATCCGGCCGTACAAACCTGGCCTTGGTTGAAAAAGATGGCCGCGCTGGCGCCCGCCGCCGCCACCGCCGGATCGCAATCGTCGAGCACGATAACGGGGCTTTTCCCGCCCAGTTCCAAGGCAACGCGCTTCACGGTATTAGCGCACTGCTGGCCGATCCAGACGCCGACCTCGGTGGAACCGGTTAAGGTGATCTTGTTGACGTCAGGATGTTGAACCAGGGCCGCGCCGGCAGTGCTGCCGCTGCCTACGATGACGTTAAGCACCCCCGGCGGAAAGCCCGCCTCCAGCGCAAGCTCGGCAAAGCGCAGGGCCGTCAGGGGCGTGTCTGACGCCGGCTTAAGTACAACCGTACAGCCGCAAGCCAGGGCCGGCGCAATTTTCCAGATCGCCATCAGAAGAGGGAAATTCCAGGGTACGATGGCGCCCACGACGCCAACCGGCTGCCGTCTCACGATCGCCTGATACTTGGTGCCGGGCGGCATCGGGAAAGAAATGTCGATAGAATCGCCATGGATTTTCGTTGCCCAGCCAGCCATGTAGCGCAACCACTGAACACTTGCACCCACGTCAACCGCCTGCGCCACACCCAGCAACATGCCCTGGTTGAGCGTTTCGAGCTTGGCCAGTTCGTCGGCATGTCGTTCAAGCAAATCGGCTAGCTTCTGCAAGAGCCGCTCGCGCGCCGCCGGCAACATTTCCCGCCAACTCACATTCTGCAGCGCCGTTCGTGCTGCTTGCACCGCGGCGTCAACATCGGCGTTCGTCGCCTGCGGCACGCGCGCAATCTCCTGGCCGGTCGCCGGATCATGGAGAGTGAATGTGCTGCCGCTGGAGGCGTTCCGCAACTCGCCGTTGATCAACATGCGAGTTTGCAACTGGGATAGATCGATTCCGGAAAAGGCAGTTGTACTCTTCATGGAGTTTTGTCCTTTGTACGAGATGCTCAGTGCCTCAAAACCGGGGCGATCGCCACCGCAACCAGTCCGACGATGAAGAAGAGAAACATCGGTAAGATCAGTTTGCGAGCGGAAACAGGCGCATCGGAGAATTCACGCCAGACAAATACACCCCATATAGCGGACACCATAGTTGCCCCTTGGCCAATTGCGTAAGAGACTGCTGGACCGATAATCTGAGCGTGGGAAGCCGTAAAGTTCAGCGTGGTTCCAGTGCACCAGATCGTTCCGCCGACAACTCCCCAGAAATGGTCCAGGCCCCGGGCATCGAAATAGCCCTTCATGTCCACCGGCGCACTGCCCGTCAGCGGCCGCCGCATAAGGAAGTAATTTACCGGGATAGTGCAAAAAGCGATGCCCAAAGCGAAGATGAAGGAAACAGCATAAGGCCCAAGAGAATGGTTGCCTGTAATCGCCTTCACTATAAATGGATAGGAGATCCCCATCAAAATGCCGCAGGCCACACTGATTTCGATCCCGAGCAAGCTCAGAGTCTTTCTCTGGATCTCTCGGCGCCGATAGGCAACTGCGTTCAGCACGATTGCCACGACTACCAGCGCTACGCCACCGAAGAGCAGAAGAGGATTTCCTTTTGGAGAGATCAGAAAATTCAACAACACACCCACCACGAGGGCCAGCCCGATGCCCACAGGAAAAGCAACTGCCAACCCGGCAAGATCAATGGCCGTCACCAGCAGAAGGTTCGCAACATTGAAAAGGACACCACCCGCCAGGGCCCATGCGATGTGGGCGGTGTCGGCCTGGTGAAGGTTAGGAAGGAATGACAGCTCCCCTCCGCGGGCGCTGCCCAACGTGAATGCCCAGAAAACGCTCGTCGCCAGGGCGCCAATGACATAGTCCCAGTAAAAGAGCTGGAAAGGGAATTTTGGTGTCAGCTTCATCGTGCTTGCCCACGATCCCCAGCACAGCATGGAAAGGATCATGAAAAGCAAGGCAACCCAGTAGGTTTCTGGCTGATACATGTGCGCCCCTTTCGAACGCTTCAAAATGGCGGCAGCACCCAGGTGCTTACAGAGTACACCGGGTTATTGACTCCGCCACGCTTTTCTCCCCGCGCGGGCTTGCGATACAAATCACCCCCGTTCCGGAAATCCGCCGCCCCGCGCTCACCGCCGCTGGTTCGCGGGGTGAGCGCTACTTTGTGGGCTGCGGAGGCCTTTAGAAGGTGATTCGCGCCGTGAATTCCACCATCCGCGGGCCTGCCCCCTCGGCAGTCTGTACCGCGCTAATCGTGCCAAAGCCACTGGTCCCGGGCGTTACGTACATGTTCGGCGGCGCATAGTTGGGGTGATTGAAGATGTTTGAGATTTCTGCGCCCACCTGCAACTTCGCTTTTTCCGCGAAGGAAACGGATTTGATGAAAGACATCGAAACGGCTTTGGTTCCCGGCCCCACCACGCTGCCCACTCCGGCATTGCCGAATCTTCCAATGGCGCTGCAGATACCTGTCCCGGTATTGTATCCGGGTACGGCAAAAGCCTGGGGATTCAGATAGAGCGGATTCGATCCGCTCATCGAGCTGTGTGGCGCGTAGAGTGAGGCTCCAGAGACAATGTCAGCGCGAGCCGCTCCCGTGACATTAATCAGGTTGGTACCGGAGGAGTCGCACGTGGTTTGAACCGGAGTCAAGAACGGGCCGCTTTGAAATAAGAATACGCCACCGGTTTCCCAGCCACCCACAATCCGGTCGAGGACGCCACTGGCATTCCCGAGAAATTTCTTGCCCTTTCCGATGGGAAGTTCATAGAGGTAGGTGGCCAGGAAACGGTGCCGGCGATCAAAGGTCACATTCCCATAATCGAGACTGGGATTGAACCGATCCGTCACCCAATTACTACCCCCTTCGGTCGCCAAGGCAGTGGGATTATCGCCGCCTGCGGTAGAGAGGTCCCGGATGAACACATAGCTGCCCTCGAACTGAAGACCGTTGCCGAAACGTTTGTGCGCATCGGCGGTGAAGCTGTTGTAGTTGCTCCGCGCGCCGTTGGTGACACTCTCGAGAATCTGCCAGTCCTGGAAGGGGCGCCCCTGATAGGGGCCGTTGGAGTACCCCAGAGTGTTGGCGTGAACCTGGTTGAGGTCCTGCATCACTTCCAGATTGCTGCCGTGGTTCCCGATGTAGGAGAGGCGAAGGCCGGTCCCAAAGCCGAGTTCACGCTCCAGCGTGAAGTTCCACTGTTGGACATTCGGGTCTTTGTAGTGAACTGGAAATGCATAGTAGAAGCTGGCGGAGCCTGGTTGCGCTTGACCGATTGGATTCGGGAAGGGGGCAGGGAAGGAAAACGCCGGCGCCCCTGACGCGGCGTAGTAGTTTCCGTAGTAAGGGATGTAGCTCGACGTCGCTGCCCAACCGGCGACCAGGGCGAAGCCGAGCGGAGCCTGAATGAACCTGCCATAACCGCCGCGGACGACCGTCTTGTCATTATGGAATGGCCGCCACGCAAACCCGATGCGCGGACCGAAATCCTTCTTATATGTATAGCGCAGGGCGGATGGGATTCCCGCCTGCGCCGCAGTCAGCAGCGGTGTGTTCGGGACGGAGCCCAGCAGTCCGGGATTGGCCATCGCAATCGCCTGCTGATTCGGAACGACCAAAGCACCCGGCCCGTTTGGACCCACATAGTCGGGCAGGAATGCCCCTACATTCGAACTCCCCTCGGTCATCGGCGGATGGAGTTCGTAGCGAAGACCGAGGTTTAGTGTAAGGCTGGGAGTTACCTTCCAGTCATCCTGTGCGAAAACTCCCCATGAGTAACCCAGGCCGTTCATCTTGTCATTACTAATGAGGGTGATCGTTTCCCAGTCTGGATAGCCGAGTAGAAACGAGGCGAACGGGTCGCCGATGGTCTGCCCGACCGCGGACGAGCCATCGAAGCCGTATTGTCCGGAACGGAGACTTCCGAAAGCATTATCGTCGTGATCGCTCAAGCGCCGAAAGTCGAGGCCGAACTTGAACGTGTGGGTGTGTTTGATCCAGGTGACATTGTCGGAAATCTGAATGGTGGTGCTGATTTGCGTCGAGGGGTTCGCTCCCCCGGTCTGTTGGAAGTCGGCCGCGCCGCCAATCAGCGCACTCGGGACGGCGCCGTATGTACTCACATTGGGAATGCCGGTGATCCCGATGTTGTTCAGCATGGTTTGGGAGTTGACATCCAGGGTTGTCGCGCGATGATAACGGCTGAATCCACCTCGGAGTTCGTTGAGGAGCGCGGAAGAGATTGAGAGGGAGTGTGCCACCGTCAGCGCTGTGTCGTTTTCTGGCTGCGAGAACGGTCCGGTGGAGGGTGAACCTGCCGTCTCACAAAACCACGGACAATTCGGGAGAGGCGCAGTCACAACGGACCGCTTCTTGTAACTCACGCGGCCGAATACCTGCTGTTTCGACCCGAGGTTCTGGTCGACGCGCGCATCGAACTGGTTGCTGGAAATGGGCGTCGGCATATTGATCTGGTAATTGTTGGCATAGCTGTCCGCCGGTCCGTAATTGGGAGAGGGCAGCAGGTATTGCAGGAAGTTCGCAGCGACGGCGGAGAAGGGCACCGCGGCGGGATCGATCGCAGTTCCATCCGGCTGAAATATCTGTTTGCTGGGGCCGTACGCCGCTGTCAAGTAGGAACTGAGATCGCCATTGCGCATCGCCGCGGACGGCACATTGGTGGTCATCGGCGTCTGCCTCGGCAAACGCAACCCTTCATAACTGGAAAAGAAGAAGGTTTTGTTGCGTATGATCGGGCCGCCCAGAAATCCGCCAAAGTCGTTCATGACCAGCGCTGGCTTGGTCCGGGCGAACGGATTCCCAGCATCCAACGCCGCACCCTCATAGTTCTCAAAGACTCCACCGTGAAAAGCATTCGTTCCGGCTTTGGATGTCGTCGTGACATCGGCCACGCCGCTGAACTCGGCGTTGTTGTTAGATCCGCTGACCTTCATCTCGGAAATGGAGTTGAAGGATGGAAAGAGTTCGGTGATTGGTGAAGCATACTCAATGGACATCGTGCTGATCCCGTCCAGCGTGACGGCAGTAAGGGCCGTGGTGGTGCCCGCGATGACTAGCGTGCTACCGTCGGTTTGCACGCCTGGCTGCGTGGTCAACGTCGAGATTGGACTGGTGGAACCGGTGGACCTCGAATAGATTGCCACCGGCAGATCGACCAGTTCCTGCCCGGTTCGATTGGCTTCGATGTTGGAGACATCCGTTGCAATGACACCGAGCGTGCCGCCTTGTACGTCCACGGTTTCGGTCGCAGCACCCGCCTTCAGACTCGCATTCACCCGCTTTGTCTCACGGGCTTGCAGTTCCAGATCGGTGAATTCGACTTTCTGGAAACTCTGCGCCTCTACCGTAAGCGAGTACTTGCCCGCCTCCACGTTGATGAAAGAAAATGAACCGGTTTCATCCGTGACCATTCTCTTCTGTGCAGAGGTTCCTACGTTGACGAGGGTAACGGACGCTCCTTTTACCAAGGCGCCAGACATGTCCGAGACGGTACCGATGACCGATCCGAACGTGGATTGGGCAAGAGCGGGCGTGCTCGAAGTCATGAGTGCCAGAAAAAGCAGAGGAAGAACCAACAGAGTTGACAGCTTGAACGCTGAGACGGAGTACATGAACGCCTCCCCGTAGAGCTAATGAGCTCTCGATCAGTGACAGGAAATCCCGGCCCACCAAATGAAAGCATTCATTTGCGCTGGGCGCATACAGCAGTCCCTGTCTTGGGACGGAGCTAAAATAATACGGCTCAGGCACCATTTCAGTAACTCTGGATACATTTTTTCCCAAATGAAAGCTTTTATATTGGCTCACGGTTTCAATCTTTCCCGGCGGGAGGTCTGGCGCTTGGCACCTTTTTTCGCTCGTTTGGCATGGATCGGTTTGCTGCTGATCGCATCCGCCGCCGCGGCCCAAGATACCGCATATCCCCCGGTGTGGGAACAAATCCCCGGTCCAGACTGTGCTCCGGTCCCGCAGTGGAATTCGACGGCAAAACCCAAGACCTGCAGCCGGGCTGAAATCGGTGCCTGGCTTGCGGACATCCGCCACTGGCGTTCGGAGCACCTCATCCGAATGGGGTACGACGGCTCGCAGTATGATCGGCCCGAGCTGAAGTGGACACAGACCGCCTTCGTCCAGCCCCAAATGATGGTCCATGACCTTTATTTTTATGATCGGGATGACCACCGCTACATTGTGGATCGCTATGTGGACGATCTCGAAAAGCGCTATGGGGGCATCGACAGTGTGCTCATCTGGCACACGTACCCCAACATGGGTATCGACAGCCGCAGCCAGTACGATCTGTTCCGTGATCTCCCTGGGGGCGAGGATGCCGTTCGCCAGATGTTGCGTGACTTCCACCGTCGCGGCATCCGCGTCCTGTTCCCGGTAATGGTTTGGGACCAGGGCACACACAATGAGGGCGTGCCCGATTCGGAAGCGATTGCCCGCGAGGTTGCCTCGGTGGATGCCGATGGAATCAACGGCGATACGCAGGAGGGGATGCCGGCATCATTTCGTCGCGCTTCCGACAAAACCAGTCACCCGCTGGCGCTGGAGCCGGAGGCGCCCCTTGCGGCCGACGAAATGCTGGCCTACAACAATTTCAGTTGGGGCTATTGGAAATATGATTTTGTTCCCTCCGTGAGCCGCTACAAGTGGCTGGAACCGCGGCACATGGTGAACATGTGCAATCGGTGGCAGCACGACCACCTCGATGACCTCCAACAAGCGTTCTTCAACGGCGTTGGTTTTGAGAGCTGGGAGAACATCTGGGGAATCTGGAACCAGATGACTCCGCGCGACGCAGAGGCCTTGCGCCGGATTGCAACCATCGAACGCGCCTTCGCCTCCTTGCTGGTCAGTCCGGATTGGGAGCCGCATATTTTCACCGAGAACTTTGGAGTCTTCGCCAGCAAATGGCCGGAAAAAGACGCGACTCTATGGACAATTGTGAACCGCAATCACTATGACGTTAAAGGACGTCAGTTGGTGCTGCCGTACAAGCAGGGCGCCCGTTACTTTGATTTGTGGCACGGAGCGCAACTCCAGCCCAAGCGCGAGGGCGACCAATTAGTACTCGAGTTCAATTTGGAAGCCGAAGGATACGGTGCCGTGCTGGAAACCTCGGCAGTGGACGATGCCGGGCTGACCAAGTTGCTGATGACAATGCAAAACCTCAGTCAGAAACCGCTCAGCGCATTCTCCCGGGAATGGCGTACTCTCCCGCAACAACTGGTCGAGATTCCACCCGCGCCAAGAACCGCCAAGGATCCGGCCGGCATGGTGAACATTCCCGAAGCTGACTTCACCTTTCGCGTAAACGGTATCGAGATTGAAGGCATGAACGACGAGGGAGTCGACGTTCAATATCCCTGGGAACCGTCGCCGCGCCGCTATCACACACAGCGAATTCACATTCGTTCGTTCTGGATCGACAAGTATCCGGTCACCAATGCTGAGTTCAAAAGCTTCCTCGATTTCACTCAGTATCGCCCAGCCGATGACCATAATTTTCTGAAGGACTGGAAGCACGGCTCTTTTCCGCAGGGATGGGAGCACAAGCCGGTGACCTGGGTTTCGCTGGGAGACGCTCGCGCCTATGCAAAGTGGGCCGGCAAGCGCCTGCCGCATGAATGGGAGTGGCAGTATGCCGCCCAAGGCACCGATGCGCGAGTGTATCCCTGGGGAGATGATTGGATCGAGGACGCTGTTCCGAAGCCTGATGTAGGACGCGATATGGCCCCACCGAGCGATGTCACAGCGCACCTGAAAGGAGCTAGTCCTTTTGGCGTGATGGATCTGGTCGGCAATGTATGGCAGTGGACAGACGAGTACATTGACGAACATACTCGCGCCGCGATTCTGCGTGGTGGCAGCCACTACCAGCCGCAAGGCTCGCGCTGGTACTTCCCGCAGGCATACCGGCTTTCAGAACACGGAAAGTATTTGCTGATGGCACCCAGCCTGGATCGCTCGGGAGCAATCGGGTTTCGGTGCGTAGTGGATTCGGAACCAGCGGGGCACTAAGAGTGTTGTGTTATATGCTCCTCACCATCACCTGTCGAGAATGGAAGCTCTTGCCGACTTTGCTCGGGAGACGTTGCGAGTTTACTTGTGGCGAATAACGGGAAGAACACGAACAGCACGCCGGCGCGGATCACGATGCACCAGATCGCTGAAACCGCGGGTGTGTCGATCGGTACCGTTTCTAACGTGATCAATGGAAGCCTGTCGGTGCGTGAGAAATTGCGCCAGCGCGTACTGGGTGCGATTCGAAACCTCGGGTACCAGCCCAACCAGTTATCGCGCGGACTGCGCCTGAATCGTACGAACATCATTGGTATGATCGTCCCCGACATTACAAATCCCTTTTTCCCGTCGGTGGTACGCGGCGTCGAGGACATCGCCTATGAGAATTCCTACAGGCTGATCCTCTGTAACACAGACGATGATCCGCAGAAAGAGATTTCGTACCTGAATGACCTATGGTCTTTCCTGCCCGCGGGACTTCTGATCATTCCCGCCGTGGGCAGTACCATTTCATCCAACTCCGGTCCCCCGATGGTTTGTCTGGATCGCGTGCCCGAGGGCTGGAAGGGCGACGTGGTCGTCGTGGCCAATTACAAAGGCGCGTACGAGGCTGCAAAACACATTATCCGGATGGGACACCGGCGGATCGCGATCATCTCCGGGCCTCTCCATCTGACGAATGCAGGGGACCGGCTCGAAGGCTTCCGCAGGGCATTGCGTGATGCCAGAATTTCGATCGACCCCGAATATGTGCAGAAAGGCCGGTTCGACCGGGCCAGTGGATACGCCTGTACGGTACGCCTGCTGCGCCTGGTTCCCCGCCCGACTGCAATCTTTGCCGCCAATGACTTGATGGCATTGGGGGCCCTTTCCGCGGTACGGGAATTCAAGCTTACCTGTCCCGACGATATTTCGATTGTCAGTTTCGATGGGCTCGACATCACTGAGTTTTCTGATCTAGCACTCACGGCCGTTTACCAGCCGGGATATCAGTTGGGGCGGACGGCAGCGCGTCTGTTATTAAGCCGCATCAGCGGTAACGAGGAACCGGCGCGGAAAATTGTGTTGGCCACTGAGCTCAAGATCAGAAACTCAGTCGCCGCCTTGAGACCCAGGCATCAACGCGGAAAATCAGTGCCCCGGAGACAAAATGCCCGGTCGAGGAAGAGGCATATTTTGCGAGCTTAGCTCTTGGCGCGATTTCCGATGCTCGTGCACTGAAGTTCGCGCTTTGAGCGGAAAGGTCCAAGAATGAGTCCAGGAAAGGAAATTCGGTTGAATCGGTTATTGGGTCAGGACGGCAAGACCGTCATTGTGGCTCTTGACCACGGGATCGCCGGCATTACACCCCTCGCGAAACTCGAGCGTCCGGAACCTCTGATTCGTGCCGTCACGGAAAATGGCGCCGACGCGCTGCTCATTACTCCCGGTCTGGCGCGAAGTTTTTCGGGCCTATTCGGCAGAGTCGGAATCATTGTTCGTGTTGACTGTGGTCCTACCGCCCTCACGGGCGAGTGGTCTGATAACAAACCTGCTTTGACGGTCGAGGATGCGGTACGGTTAGGTGCGGACGCCGTGGCCGCGATGGGAATTGTGGGCGCCCCCGGCGAATCGGCCAGCCTGCAAGCGCTGGCCAATCTTGCCAGTCATTGCGACCGCTGGGGCGTGGTTCTCCTGGCGGAAATGTTGCCTGGAGGATTTGCCGCGTCCGAAGTTTCCGTCGACCAGATCGCTGTGGCCGCGCGGGTCGGGGCAGAACTCGGAGCAGACCTAATCAAAATCCGGTACAGCGGCAGCGTCGAGAGCTTTCGAACGGTCACGAGCAGTTGCTACTGTCCGGTTGTGGTTCTCGGCGGGTCGAAACAGAGCTCGGAGCAACTTCTTTCCTCAACGCGCGAAGCTCTGACCGCTGGCGCCAAAGGGGTGGCAGTGGGCCGCAACGTCTGGCAGTCGGCGGACCCTGGCGGCATCACGGCATCGCTGGTGGAGGCGGTCCATGGCTGAGAAGTGGCGGCGCGTCGGGTCGATTGTGAACCCATCGGCGGGCAGCGGTGTTGAATTGGCCTTGCAGGCCATGAGAAACGCTCTCTCCAGCATCGGGGCGGAAGAAGTCTTGACCGGACCCGGGCAGACAGGTTCGGCAGCCCTGTCAGGCTGGAGCGGCCGGGTGGTGGTCCACGACGTCGGAGCGGCGAGCGGCCGAGATCAAACGCGTGCTCTGGCGCGGTGGATGGCCGGGCAGAACATCGCTGCTCTGGTCGTGGCGGGCGGCGATGGAACCCTCGCCGATGTTGCCCAAGTCTGCATCGAGGTGGGTTGCCGGACTCCAATCCTCGGAATCGGTGCTGGTTCCACCAATGTCGGGCGTCTGGTCACCTGCCGTGCCAGCGAAGCTTCGCAACTGCACCCGGACAAGCTCGAAACTTGGAACATGGATTGCCTCACCGCCAGCGTGAACGACGACTTGTTGGGGCGAGCGTTCAATGACGTGGTGATCGGCTATACGGTGGTTGGAACCATCGATGGGCAGGTCAGGGATATTGATGCCGCTGCATGCTTGCGTGGAAAACTCGAACTGGGCACGCCTCGACCGGTTGCGACTTCGAAAACCAGAGTGACGAGAAGCAGCAAAGACGGGGAGACCGTAGTTGCGGAGGGAGAATCCGTCGGCACCGTCGTGGCCGGATTCGCCGAGCCTGCCTTTTTCGGAAAGGCCGTTTCTGGTGGTATTTGTCTCGCCGCCCTCGCAGGTCTTCCTGCGGGATGCCTGGTCTGCAGCTTGCCACTGGTGCAGGTGCAAATGAGTGCCTCCGCCTTGCTGCGCGCAGCTCCTATGATTTCCAGTTACGTCACACTCTCTGAGGATGTCAGCATCGCGGTCGAGAAGGTACGCGACGGCGCCGCACTGTGCGTCGACGGCAATCCCTTGCGCCTCTTAAACCAGTCGGACCGCATCGTCATTTCTGTTCGCAAGGACGCAGTACGAGGGGTCCGCTTCCGAAAGAATCCGAGGTCAGCATGAAGGCGCTCAAGTATTACGGTCCTGGCAATATTCGTATCGAGGAAATCCCGGTACCTCAAGCCGAAAGCGGAGAAGTGGTGCTGGCGGTGGAAGCTTGCGGCATCTGCGCGACCGACATCAAGACGTTCCAGCGCGGCCACCCCAAGATTCGTCCCGGATCCGGATTGGGCCACGAAATCTCCGGAGTCATCGTCGAGGCGCCGGGGTCCGGCCAGTGGCAGCGTGGAGCACGGGTTGTCGTAGCACCCTACGTCCCCTGCGGTTCGTGCCCTCAGTGCTTGCGCGGGCGCTACAGCTTGTGTCCTCATCTTTTCGAGGAAGCCCTCGATCCCGGAGGTTTCAGCGAGTTTGTCCGGGTTCCTCGGCGTCTGGTTTCGCAAGGCATGATTGCCTTGCCGGAATCATCGAACTCGACTGCGATCTGTTTTGCGGAGCCTGTGGCCTGCTGTCTGCATGCTTTCTCTTCCATCGACGTGAAAGCGAGAGAGTCGCTGTTCATCATCGGAGACGGGGTGATGGGCTTGCTCCAGGCCGAGATCGGGCGGTGGATTGGAGCGCATCCCGTCATCGTAAGTGGAATTACGCCGGAAAGGCTGAAGGTGGCCTCCGCAGTCGCCGACGTCGTCATCGATGCGCGGCACGAAGACGCGGGAGACGCAGTTCGCCGGGCCACCGCGGGCGAAGGCGCCGACAAGGTGGTCGTGTCGGTTGCCGACGTGGCGGCCGCGCAGACCGCCTTGGCTGTTGTCCGCAAAGGGGGCGCGATCAACCTGTTCGCCGGTATGCCTGCGGGTTCCACCCTCCCTGTTGAGATCAATCGGATCCATTACGACGAAGTTCTACTCACCGGCTCGTTCGGATTCGGTCCCAACGACTTCCGCAAGGCCGTGGAGCTGATTTCCAGCGGCAAGCTCGACGTCATGCGCCTGGTGACTGCCTCGGTACCGTTAGAGGCAACTATCGACGCTATGGAAAAGCTTGTTCACCAGCAGGGCGTGAAGACGATCGTTCTCTGCAATCATCCGGCGGGGCAGTAGCTGAGAATAAATAGAGGCGAACGCCAGAGGGACGAGACACGACCGCGACAACCAATCGATGCGCGCCGATGGACGCGAAACCCGAAGCGGCATCTCACTCGTTGCGGGGAGTTCTCAAAAGAATATAACCGCCGAGAATGTCTATCTTGTTTGCTTCACGTAAGGCCCGCAAGGCGCGGGTCACGGTGACCCGCGACGTACTGGTCATGGCGCCGATCTGCTCATGAGTGAGACGCGTGACGAGGAGTTTCCCGCCCGGATGGTCGATCGCGAACATCTCCTGGAGTCGATGGAACAGATCCATAATCCGTTCCTCCGGTTCACGCGAGGCGAGATGCTCGAGTCTCACTGCCAGCACCCGCTGTTTGAGACTGATCACCCGCAACAACGCGGAGGCAAACTCCGGGTGCTGAGAGAACACCTTCTCCATCCGCGCCGCGTCGAACTCGATGGTGTCGGTTTCTTCCAGCGCGACCGCTCGGGAAAACCGCGGCAGCCGGTCGAACGCGTCCCCTTCGCCACAGATCGTCTCGGGCCCCATGAATTCGAGTACCACCTCCACTCCATCCTCCCGCACAATCGAAACCTGAACCAGTCCCGAAACCACGAAGTAGAACTTGGTTGATATGGTCCCTTGGTCGTAAATTACCTCGTTCTTGCGAAACCGGCGCGGCTGACCAGAGCTCGCCTGGCCCTTGATCTGACGGGCGAGTTCGGGATTGATGCGCCACGTTCCCGGCGTCTTCTTAGTTTTGTCCGTCTTTCGCGTCATCTGTGTCGGTGTCGAGGGCTCGTTCTCTCCATGGGAACGAAACAACAATTTGTGGCAGCCGGACCTGTAAGTCCAATTCCTCCGGGCTGTTCCTTCCAAATTATAGCTGCGTCAGGACTTAACGTGCAAAGCCCGGTACTCGTCCAGGAGATGAGTGACACTTTCATTCCTTTCGTTGGGATGAGTTCTGCCGCAGGAACTGCCGCGGGGTTAGTAGCCGAGCGCCTGATGAGGGGGGACGGTGTTGTAGATCTTTTCCCAATGCCGCAGCTCGCGATTGAGTGTTTTCATCTCCAGCGAACAGGCGGTAACCTGGTAGAACTCCTCGCTGTGGGTGCGGTTGGCGCGTTCGACGGCGCCATTGAGCGTGGGCGAGCGCGGGAGGAGCACGAACAGGTGCGAACCGCGCTGCTGGCAAGCCTGTTCGAAGCCGGCGGCGAACTCGCTGCCGCCGTCGACCTGCACGGCGCGAATGGGAAAGGGCACGCGGTGCTGCAAGGTCGAGGAACTGAGTCGCAGTTCGCGCCGTGGCACGAGGGTGCGCTTGCAGAACATCCCAGCGCGAGATCACGTCCGTTGGAAGCTGTCACGAAAGAACCTTTCTGCTTAGGGTGCATCTTCCTCAGTGACTGAAACCGCCACCCTGTGATGAAACAGCCAGCAGATACCACGAGGCATGTGGCAGCCACTGCTCCTGCCAGCGCCAGTCATTGTCAGCGCCGGTTTGCTTGTAGGTCAGGTTGAAATCGATGTCGCTTTCGTCGCGGAAGCCGCTGGTGATTCCGTTGGAAATCCCACCCGGCGCGTTGGTGAACTCCCAGGAATCAAAGAACAGGTATTGAGGATTATTGCGGCCGACGCCGTACAGCATGCAAGTGTCGAACGGATTCAGACCCAGAATCCAATTGAGCTGGTTCATGGCGAAAACTTCAAGCTGATGGTAGAACTGCGGGTCGTCCTTGAAGTATTTCTCCGCCAAATGGGCCGCAGTCGCAAGCGATGCCAGACGGGCATTCTCTCCCTGCCACCACGGCGCCGCGTCACTATTATGCGGGAAGAAAAAGCTGGCGCGGCGATTGCCGGCTTTGTCCTGCACGAGCTCGCGGCTGTAGCCGAAAGGATTGGTCACCTCCGCCGTGAGTGCCAACTCGAAGGTCAGCGACTTCTTGGCAATATCGAGGACCTCCCGCTTGGTATTTACATCGGCAATTTCGGAATAGTAAAGCAGGCTCACAACTGGAAATCCCGCGTCGGAAGCATGAAAGAACGGCCGATTGCCGTCATCCGCGCGCCAGTAGTTGTGATACGGACCGCTGGAGATGAGCCGCGCCATCAGGCTTTTGGCCCTCCGATCGGCTGCCGCTTTGTATTGATCTTTCTTAGTGGCCTTATAGAGTTCTGTTGCAGCGGTAAGCGCGCAATAGTCGTCAAGGATGTTCTCCTTGCCGTCATTGACCAGCTTGAGATTGTTCTTCTCCAGAAAGTCAAACGCGTCTTCGGCAGCCCTGAGGTAATCCACACTGCGATACTCCCCGGAAAAAGGAAAAGTGCTCGCCATGGCAAGCGCGGCAATGGCAACGCCACCACCCGAGCGGTAGCTCACCTGGTATTCAAGATCGCTAGTGGCATTTTCGACCAGGTCGCGCGGCTCCTGACTGGCAGATTGATAGATGCCGAACCGCTTCATTTCTCCGGCAACCTTGCGCTCCTCGGGAATCTGTTTCACGCCGCCGGTCGACATTGAGCGGTAAAAGGAACCAGAAGGGGCTTTCACCCGAGTCAGGTAATCTGCGCCGAACATGGCTTCGTCGAGCAGCCTGTCCTGGTAGCGGACCATTTCAGGCGCGCCACGCTGGCGGACTTGTTCGTAACTTTTGAAAAGCGAGTACACCACCAACGGAATTTGCTGAGGATTGAAGTACGTGGAGAAAGAAAGATGGGAGAAGTGCTTGCCGTAGTCGCCGGTGGCGTCCCACCAGCCGCCGTGCGCATCCAGAGTGCCTGGTTTGCTCCCATCAAACGGGAGGTGCCGGTCGGCCTGGTCCAATCTCCCTGAGCTGCGCTCATCTTTGAAATAGTAGATGACGTCCGACAGGGTATTCCGTTCCAGAATCAGCTGCTGAACATGGAAGGGGAACGACCGGATCGCACCCTGGTTCGACGCGCAGTCGAGATAGTACTCACCTTCCGTGGTGAAGGAATCGAAATCCACGGTCCAGAAGTACCAGTCTCGCCACTTCTCTATCGGGCCAGCGGCTTGAGTAGGAACGGTGAGAACCGCCTGATCGCTACGGTAGTCTTTCAACGCACAAGAGGAGACGCTATCGCTGGCTTTGCCCAGAATCACAGCATGCTTCGGGCCGGTCGGGTCATATCCGAGATGATTGGTAAGAACCTTGAATTCACTCGCGTATCCGTTCGTGCTGAAAAGCAAAAAACACGCCGCCAGAGATGAAACCGTAATGAATGACCGCATTTTGCTTCCTCCGCAAGACATTTTCGGTTCAGTGAGTTTTCATCGTCGAACTCGCGATAGTTCCCCGGATCACCGTTATCGAGGCTTTCGGAAGTTCGTAGACCGTGTCCGCGCTGGCGTTTACCGAGGCCCTCACCGCCGGCCCGTCCGGATCGGGGAAGCCACCCTCTTTCGTTGGGTGCCATTGGTATTGCGCGCTGCCAAATGTGATCACGGTCACCGGGCCGGTAAAGAAGCTCTTGCCACCTGCAGCTTCACCATTAAATTCGATGTGCACCTTGTATGCGTTCTCCTGGTCCCGGTTCACCAGCATCAGCGACCATTGGGCATCCGGCCGCAGCAGCGCGTAAGCGGTTATGAGGGAATGTCCAGCCGCATCCGAGATATCTCCGGAACCGGAAAACGTCTTATGCACGCCGTTACCCGGCTGCACCCATTCTGTATTGATGAGCTGGCTGGCAAAGAACTGCGACGTTGGCTGCTGAATCTCATAAGTTCCAGTGGTGGTAAACATGCCGAATGTGCCCATCGAATCGTTGCAACCTTCGTGTACCCCCAGAGGAAGATAGTGGAAGTAATAGAGCGCCTTTCCGCCCGCGTTGAAAAAAGCTCCGACATAATCTGCCAGCCAGAGTGCGCCAAAAATGTCCACCGAAGATTCACCGGTATTCCAGGTGTTGTTCGATTCTGTAATGAACATCGGGACATTGGACGGTAGACCGTCATCCCGCCAGACCTGAAGAATGTGGCTTACCAGCGTAGGTTCATCGTACAAGCTGCTCCAGCTGATCTTGCAAGGCTCATAGGGATAATGTTCGAACGGAAAGAACGCCAGGTCTTGAATGCGTCCGTGAGATTTCAGGTAATCCAGGAAGCGCCCCGTCCATGAGATCTTCCCCTGCGCGTCCGGCCATACGACAATGTCCTCATTCTGACCGGTATAAACCGGTCCACCCAACTTCAGATTGGGATCGACGCGATGCAGGGCTGCCGCGAACTGCAGATACAGCTCGGCGTAGTCTTCGGGGAGTGTGTACTGCCCGTCGGCTTCTTCTCCCATTTCGACGTAGGAGATCGGGTAACCACGCTTTTCGATGTAAGCAATCTCCGCCGCTGCGTCTTCTGGCGTACCATAGAGCACGGCGATCGGGATCATCGCGGGCAATCCGCGCGTGTAGCCACTGTGGTAGAAGAGATCAAATCCCACATGCTCGTGCTGGGTCGAGCCGAGATCCGACGGCTCATGCCAGGGATCGATCGAGGAACAAAACGTGGTCGTTTGGTCCTGATCCGGCGTGTGCCGCGCTGAGTCGTGGAACCCATTCCCATCCGCAGTGCCGATATAAAGTTCACGGATCGCATAGCCCACGCAGTTGCGGGGATCGGCGGAGCCATGCGAGTCACACGTATTTGACGACCTGGTCATCCAGATGCGCACGAACCGCACCGTCATGGGTGACGAAGTTAGCGGAAGAGTCACGGTGCCGCCCTTACCGTTCGCGATCACGCCGGCGGGAAATGCTACCCAGGAGCCTTTGGTCGGCTGCTTGATCGCCTCTTCTCCTGTCCAATACTGCACCAGGTACTGTTTTGCGTACGGATCACCCCAGGCGATCCGAAGGGCATTGACCGGCTGCGGAGTCGCCAGATCAATCACGACCCACTGCGGATGCAACGAGTCGTCTTCACCCGTGAATGCCTTGCTCAGATAAGGATTACTCTTCCAATAGGTGTTCAGATGGCCATCGGTCATTCGCGAAAAGCCTTGGGTCTCAGTGCCCTCATTGCGGGTGAAACCTCGATGGGGAAGTGGATAACCGTAGGAATGCTTGATGGTTTCGGTGGGAGTCGCGCTGCCGGTGAAATAGCCCTTGCCGCTGGGGTCGCTCCACGTCCCTTGCGGATTCCAATGCCACGCCTCCACCGCAAGTTCCGTATTCTGGCGATATGTCACCGGTTGCCACCCTGCGGCGAGCACAGCCGGCAACGCCGGCTGACCGAAGTACTTCTCCACAGCGGCTGCCGGCATGCGATCGATCCCGGCGCCGAGCGCCTGGGTGGGAATGAAAGAATTGGTCGCATGATCAGGAGCCGCGTCTACCCGAATGGTTTGCGCATAGGAAGTTGAGAGCTGGATTAAGGCCCCAATAAGAAATATGGCAGCGAGATAGGAGCGGTTTCTCTTGTGACTTGACATACCTTCTTGTCCTTTCGAACCTATCCTTTCGAACCACGGTTAAAACCTCTTGCGGGTCTTGTCCATCCGCGGATGCACACCTTCCTTGTAAGGAATGTAGCCCCGCACCTTAGTTTGTAGGCGATAAACCGAAGTGGTCGCAGTGATGTAGAGGGTGCCGTAGTCTTTGCCGCCCCAGGCGAGATTCGCGGGCTGCTCGGGCAAGGCGATGGTGCCCAGATGATGACCCTGGGCATCCCACACCCAGATCCCTTTTGGCCCCGTGACGAAGATGTTGCCGCTCTGATCGAGCTTCATGCCGTCGGGCACGCCGTCATCCTTTCCGCCACGCTCTTCGCCAAAAACCCGGCCGTTGGTGAGTGTCCCGTCAGTGGCAAAGTCGTAAACGCGGATGTTTCGCTGTTCACTGTCGTCGATGTAGAAATGTTTGCCGTCGGGCGAAAATCCTAGACCATTGGGTTGGGTCAGGTCTTTGGTGAGCAGCCGCACATTGCCCTTGTCGTCCAAGCGATAGACGCCCTGAAAAGGAATCTTCTGCTTTTCTCCCGCAACCAGGTCCAGCGTGGGGTCGGTGAAATAGAGCGCCCCGTCCGGTCCGACAATGACGTCATTCGGACTGTTGAATTTCTTGCCGTCGTATTGGTCCGCCAGAATCTTGTATTTTCCTTCGGGAGTTACTTCGATAATCGCCCGCAAGACGCTTGCGCAATCAATCAACCGGTGCTGCCGATCGTAGGTGTTCCCATCCGGATCGCCCAGCGCAATGACTTCCTCCTTTTTGCCATCACCGTACACGCGAAAAATCTTGTTGAGCGTCTCATCGCTGACATAGAGGAATCCGGTTTCGTCCCAAACAGGCCCTTCAGTAAAGCCGAATCCGGTGGCCACCACGCTCAGCTTGGCGTTGTGATCCACCAGATTCCAGAACTGGGGCGATTCGGCTTGCAGTTGAAACTCGCGGGGTGAAGCGGCCCCGCCGGAAAAGCCCGACATTGCCAACAGCAATAAAGCCGCTATGAAACAGCCCCGTGCGATTCTGATCGCCATTCCTCGATTTCCTTCCGCCGCCGATTGCAACAGAGCAACAAAGTTTCCGCCGGCCAGAATGAAGATAGCAAGACGGAAGAGAGATCCGTTTTGAATCTGACCTGCTGCTGTTTTTAAGGTACGTCTGCGGAAGGCTCTCGGCCACCCGCAGATTACGACCAATTTCACTGCTACTTAGAAGAGGAACTTCGCTCCCAACTGCATGATGCGTGGGTCTCTCGCCGAGGTCACCAGTCCGAACGTGCCCCCCTGACTGGGGGAACCCGCATTGATGAGCCCATTGGGATTCACGAACTGAGCATGGTTGAAAACGTTGAATCCTTCGAAGCGCAATTCAAGTTCCTTGGATTCCGTAATCTTGATAGTCTTCAGGAGCGCCATATTCCAGTTGTTGAGTCCAGGTCCGTGGAAGAAGCGCTTCCGGCTGTTTCCGAGTTGACCGAGTTGCTCGGTGCTGAATAGTGACGTGTTGAAGTAGGGCTTCCCGTGGCGCGGATTGGTATCGGCCAAGACTGGTCCGCCGCCGGAAAAATTTGGAACGTCCAGCGGAACAGCATTGGCGCCGATCAGCGAGTTGTCGTCATTTTCGGTCAGAGTGATCGGCAACCCGGTGGCGAAAGTCGTGATCCCCGACAGACTCCATCCGCCGATCACCTTTTTTGACCAGCCCGCCGTGACCAACTTGTCGAACGGCATCAACCAGTTGTAGCTGAAAACGAAATTGTGCATCACGTCGAAACCGGAGAGGGCCTCACTCAGGTGCGGATTGTAGGGATTAGTGGAATCCTGCAGGCCGGATGCGTTGTCCATGCTCTTGCTGAAAGTGTAGCCAACGAGAAAGTTTAGCGAGCCGGTGTTGTGGCTGACGCTGACTTGCAGCGAGTTATAGCGCGAGTTTGCCACGGTGGAGACGAAGGGATTGGTGTCGAAGAGCGGCCCTAGTGGCCGAACGGCAGGAATGATTTGTCCGGAATTTGTAACCCATGGAGTACTGATTCCAGTGCTGGAGTCGAATGGAGGAGTTTCGCTGAACGGACCACATGGGCCAGCGCTGTTCGGTCCGAGATTATTCGGATTGTTCAAGAACAAGCAGAGGGCTTGGTTGGTAGGGTTAGCCTCGATTGATGTAACCAACCGGTGCCCCTGGTTTCCAACATAGCTGGTGGTAATCACAGTGTTCGACCCAACCTGGCGTTGGATCGAGAATTCGTAATGCTCCGAATATGGCAATTTGTTCCTGGGGTCGAAAGAGAAGTCGTAGGAGAGAGGCTCGACTTGCGGCCAGGGGAAGGTCGTATCGGGGTTCGTTGGGGAAACGTTGGTCGGAGGATATGGGAACGGAAAGCGCAGTCCTACTTGTGCGCCGCTGGAACGGGTGATGTAAGGCGATTCGAGCAGCGGCGGACTGGCGCTGCCGTAGTACAGTCCGTAGGGCGGGTCGCCCACTTCGAGGAATTGCGAGAGATCTTCCACCGAGGTGTAATACATACCGCCGCCAACACGAATGCTGGTTTTCCCCGGCCCGCCGAATAGTTTGCCGAGAATGCCCGAGGAGGAACTCGGGGAATAAGACAGACCCAGACGCGGTGAGAAGTTGTGCCATCGCGTGGGCGCCAAGGTTCGAGGAACACCGGGATCGCCGGCAACCACATAACCTAAAGGCGCGCCAGGAAACTTTACAGACTGCTTGCCTGGGATAATCGTCTCTATTTTGTTCTGCGTGTCATACCAAGGCATGCTGGCTTCCCATCGCAGGCCATAGTTGAAGACCAGGCTGGAGGTGACGCGCCAGCTGTCCTGCGCAAACAAGGCGTAGTACTTGCTGCGGGAATCCAGGATCTGCGGACTGGCCTGCGTCAAGCTATTAGGAGCGCCAAGCAAAAAATCGGCAAAATCGATTCCGGTTTCCGCTCCGGTGAACGGGTACTGGCCGTTTTCTGCGGCAAAGTTCCTTTCGTTAATCTGGTCGTAGTGGAACTGCCCGCCGAACTTCAGCGAGTGAGTGCCGATCACCCTGGAAAAATCATCCAACCACTGCAACGAGTTATTGAATTGCCGCGTGCTGACCTGCGGAACCCCGATACTGAAGTTATTGAACGTGATGTAAGGCACGCCTTCCAGCTTGGGCGCGACGGGACTGATTCCTCCGGTGGCGGCGTCCCAAGGCGTGACGAAACCTAAGTTATCCAGGCTGTAATTCGATCCAACTCCGCCCTGAGGTTCCGCCAGGGCAAGCGTATTCCGCACGTAACTGAAGCGGAATTCATTTACCGCATAAGCGCCGAAATTCTTGGTCTCGCCCAGATTCACCATCTGGGCGCGCCCAGCAGTGGCGGCGTTGTAGGCGAAACTGGAAGCCGGAACAGTGGCGCCGCCGTTTGGATACGGCGAATTCAGCAAGTAATCGTCGGCGAAGTAGTAGGCAAACAGAGTGCCGAAGCGGGTATTCTGATCGATACGAATTCCACCCTTATCGTCGCGCAGTTTCTGCGCGTATTTCGAGGTCTCGAAGAAATTGTTGGGTGCATTCGGTTGCGGGATCAGCCCGAGACTCAGCATGTTCTTCGCAACGGGCGACCAGGCTGACTCTGGGATCGAAGCGTTAGGAAGCACGCAACCAGTCGTGGGATCGTTGCTCGTGCAACCCTGTGTGTAATAGGGTTCCTGGTCATTGACGGTGTACCCCAAACGGGTCGATAGAACACTCGCCCAGTACGGGCCACCCACCACGGTCGGCACTGTATTTCCGTTTTGATCGGTCGTGGTAAATGAGCCTGCGGAATCGGAGAAGTCGCCCGTGAAGTTCGCGGAGGACGGCATCTGCGTATTTACGGTTGGCGCCTGGGTCTGGCGAGTGGCTTGGTAGTCGACGAAGAAGAACGTCTTGTCCTTCCGGATCGGTCCACCGAATGTTCCCCCGAACTGATTTTGCCGGAAAACGGGCGTTTGGTCGGTAGGCGCCGCGAAGTAGTTCTTGGCATCCAGCGAAGTGTTGCGGAGAAACTCGAAACCGCTCCCGTGAAATCCGTTGCTGCCGGATTTCGTAACCACGTTGATCTGTCCGCCACTATAGTTTCCGTATTCGGCATCGAAGTTGTTGGTGATGATGCGAAACTCCGCAATCGAATCCAGGTTGGGAATAATTGCGGCTCCATTGGTCTTACCTTCCTCGACGTTCGATCCGTTCACCATGAAGCCGTTGGACGCTTCGCGTTGTCCGTTCACCGACTGGTTGCCCGAATTCAGACCGCCGTCCACGGGGCGGTCGTTGACGCCGGTCATGCCGGTGTCTATCGAGTTGTAGGGAGAAACACCCGGCTGAAGCGCCAGCAGATCCGTGAATGCCCGACCGTTCAGAGGCACCGCGGTCATGGTCTTCCCGGCGATCACCTCGCCCATCTGGCTGCTTTCCGTCTCCACATGGACGCTGTCGGTCCGCACCTCCACCTTCTCGTTGATCGTACCGACCTGCAGCGCAGCGTCAACCCGGAGCGCTGAGTTGGCATCGATCACCAGTCCGGTTCTGGTGTAGCTCTTGAATCCAATCTGAGTCACCTGCAAGTCATACGTGCCGATCGCAAGCGCTGGGAGACTGTAAAAACCTTTCGTGTCGGTGGTGACCGCCGTCTTGACGCCGGTCTGCGTATTCAAGGCCACGACTGAAGCGTCCGATATCACCGCTCCGGTCGGGTCCGTGACCACCCCGGAAATGCTGCCAGTGATGCTGGCCCACGCCAGCCCCAATCCCAGGGACAAACATACAAGTACTACGATGCTTGCGCGCTGACGACTACGCATGTCTAACCTCCTGCCGAAAGAAGGCGGCATCAGGCCCCAAGGCCATTCGTTCGGTCATTTTTCATCTAGTGAAATGCCAGTATCGGATGTGAAAAAACTATTCCGCATCAATGAAACTCAAATTCGGTTGGCTGTCAACCTTTTTTTGCTTCTGAAAGAAGAAGTCTTGCGGGGAATCACGACCCGCATCCGAAAGTCTCCCCGGAGAGCACCGCAGCGAAGGGGCGTTAGCGCGCCACAGGCGCTTATTTCCGCAATCCACTTCAATCCATCATTATCGCTTTGCCGGAGCGCGGATTCCGGTCATGGATGACAGCGCAATCGCCGATGCCGGCGACATCTTCACCGCTGCCCAGTGACTTCGTCGACAGATGGACTACAAGGAGCATTCGATGTATTCAGAAGTTTAACGCCTGAAATCCACGGAGGAGAGTGGTCAAGAAGTTTGGAAAAATGTGAGACAACGAACCTATTGCAGAAAAGCGGTTTTCATCAGATAATTCTCAGTTTCATTTACGAAAACGATTTTCAGAGGTCGGGAATCCCCATGGCTGAAGTTTCAAAACTGAGTTACAACATCACGGCGTTGCAGCGTGGGCTGCGTCTTCTGCAACTGTTCAGCGAATCGTCCCTCGGGCTCACTGAGAAACAGGTTGCGACTCTCTCTCTCCTTCCGGTCAGCACCGTGCACCGCTTCCTGGTCAACCTGGAACGTGCAGGTTTCCTGAACTGTGGCGGGGACGGCGTGTACCACCTGGGTATTGCCTGTTTCGCCATTGGACAAAGGGCACTCAGTCAATTCGATGTTCGCCGCCTCAGCCTGCCTTACCTCCAGGAACTGAACCTCCGGACTCGTGAAACCATCCACTTGACGGTGCGCCACGGACTGTCAGCAGTGTACGTCGAGAAACTTGAGTCCTCCGAGCCCTTGCGGATTCACTCACGCATTGGCGCCGCCGTCCCGTTGTATTGCACCGCCGTCGGAAAGGTGATGTTAGCTTACGCCTCGCAGGATGACCGCGACAACGTGCTGCACCAGCTGGAATTGAAGCGCCTAACCCCAAATACTGTCGGAAGCCTGCAGGAACTGGAAGCTGAGTTGTACCGGGTTCGAAAGAATGGTTATGCCAGCGATCTGGAGGAACACGAGCTTCACATTCGATGCATCGCGGCGCCAATCTGGGACCACACGGGTGGCGTGCACGCCAGCCTGAGCATCACGGCGCCGGCGGTGCGTATGCCGGCCAGCCGGTTACGGCAGCTGGCACCGCTCATACAGGAAGCCGGGCTGCGCATCTCACGCCAACTCGGGTATCAGCCAGCGGGAAAAACCGGATACCGTTCGCTGCTGCAGAAAAGTGGCGCCGGGGAGACATCATTCATTGCGAAGGCAGCTCTCTAACAGGCACATCGCTGTAGCTCTCGGTTTGCGAATTGCCATCTTTGTGGCGAGCGCCGGCTGCTTTACATCGCTGAGTTCCACTTGGTCCTCGGCCGCCACCCACTCACCTTGCCGGGTGCAATCCACGACCTTCGAAGGGTGGAAGGCGGAGGAGGTCTCGAATGACTGGGTACGCCTCACGATTGTGCCGCAACTAGGTGGCAGGCTGATGCAAGTGACCTTCGGCGGACATGCCTACCTGTTCGTGAACTCCCAGTACAAGGGCAAGTATTTTCCGCCGGCTGAGACCACCAAGATAGGCCGATGGATCAACTACGGCGGCGACAAACTCTGGCCGCTTCCAGAGGGACAGGGCGACGAACAACATTGGCCGGGGCCGATCTCAGATCTGCTGGATGACGGCGAATACAAACTCAGCGTCTTGTCACAGGGGTCCACGTGCGCTATGCGTCTCGAGGGTCCCGCCGATCCTGTAACCGGTCTGCGGTATTCACGCGATATCGGTATCGGCAGCGATTCTCCGGCGATTTCTTTTCATGCAGAAATGAAGAACTCGACTGGTCATCCGATTCGCTGGTCGGTGCAATCGGTGACGCAATACGACATTGCCGATCCCCATGATCCGGCGAGATACAACCACGATTTCTGGGCTTTCGCTCCGATCAATCCGCAGAGCGCGTATGTCAATGGATATGCTGTACAGGCGGGCCTTGCCGACGACCCGTCGTTTTCCGTGACTGACGGCCTGTTCATGCTGCACTGGCTGTACCTGGAAAACGAGGTCTGGCTCGACTCCGACGCGGGCTGGATTGCCGTCGTGGATAACGCCGCCAAGTACGGCATGGTCGAGCGGTTTCAACATGTTTCTGGCGCGGAATATCCGGGAAGGGCCTCCGTCATCTTTTACAAGAATGGCGCTGCATTGGAACTAGACGAGAACGGGATGCCGAAGTTGCGTTCTGCAGTTTTGCAACAGGCTCCTTACTACATGGAAGCGGAACTCAACAGTCCGATGATCAGGCTGGAACCAGACACTTCCTACGCGATGGAGACTCGTTGGTTCCCGGTGCGCGCAGACAAGGAACTGAGGACCGTGACCCCGGCTGGAGTTGTTCTTCGTGCTCTCGCCGCGTCTTTGACAGCGGAAGGCTTGCAGCTTTCCGGGAGCTTCGGTGCGTTCTTCCCGGGAAGACTGGTTGCTCATGTGTTCGATCTGCGCGGGCTGGAGATCGCCACGGCGGATTTGCAGCCCGTCGATCCGCAGACTCCGGTGGAACTCAAACAAACGATCAAAGCGCCCACCGGTGCGTATCGAGTCTCCATCCACCTCGACGATGAACACGGCCTGGACTGCGGCAGTCTGGGCGAAGCCGAAATCCGGAAACTGGCAAAGGGATCATAGCGTGCGCGCGGCAGTGTACATTTCGCTGGTCCTTCTTGGTTCGCTGGCTCTCGCGAACCTCGACGCCACCGCGGACATTGCCGGCGCTGCTTCCGGATCTGTTTCCGGGTTGATGAACATGGGAGCCCAAATCGGGGGCGCCGTGGCCGCGTCCCTGACTCCCTGGATCGCGTCGCGGCTCGGCTGGACGGCTTCCTTTCTGGTCGCGGCCGCGCTATGTCTGGTGGGAGCGTTCAGTTGGCTGGTCGTGAATCCCACGGGGACCCTAAGTCCGGCACATCGACTACCGGTTCGAAGATCCACATACGTCTCGGATCAGACCGAGAGCCGGTCGCGTGTGACTCGGGCAAGTTCGTGAAACTATGGCAAAGCTGAACATCAAGACGAAGCAAGACTGCACTTGGGACCTGGTGAGTCTCGGTGAAGTCATGTTGCGGCTCGACCCCGGCGATCAACGCATCTCCACCACCCGGGAATTTCGCGTCTGGGAAGGCGGTGGCGAATACAACGTCGCCCGCGGCCTGAAGCGCTGTTTCGGAATGGACACGGCGATCGTCACCGCTCTCGCCGATAATCCCGTCGGGCGCCTGGTCGAGGATCTGATGCTGCAGGGCGGTGTCAGTCAGAAATATGTTCGCTGGGTGCCTTTCGACGGAGTCGGCCGTAGCGTGCGCAACGGGCTGAATTTCACTGAGCGTGGCTTCGGCGTGCGCGCTGCGCTCGGCTGCTCGGACCGCGGGCATACGGCCATTTCGCAGATGAAGCCCGGCGACGTCGACTGGAGCCAGATCTATTCCAAAGATGGAGCGCGGTGGTTCCACACCGGAGGAATTTTCTGTGCGCTCTCAGAAAGTGCGCCGCTGGTCGCACAGGAAGCGATGGAAGCAGCCAAGCGCGCCGGCGCGGTTGTCTCTTACGATCTGAACTATCGACCATCACTCTGGAAATCGACGGGAGGAAAAAACAAGGCACAGGAGGTCAACCGCCGTCTCGCGTCGCTGGTTGATGTGATGCTGGGAAATGAAGAAGACTTCACCGCCGCCTTGGGCTTTGAGGTTGCGGGTATGGACCCGCATCACTCGAAGCTGGAGCCGGCAAACTTTCAGCGCATGATCGACAAAGTTGTGCGCCAGTTTCCCAAAATCTCAGTCATTGCCACGACGCTGCGCCACGCCAGGACTGCAACCCGCAATGATTGGGGCGCTGTCTGTTACTACGACGGCCGCTTCTATCAGGCGCCGGTTCGCGAGAATCTGGAAATTTACGACCGCGTCGGCGGAGGCGATTCGTTTGCCTCGGGATTGATTTATGGCTTCCTGACGGGGAAGGAACCGCAGTGGGCGGTCGAATGTGGCGCAGCTCATGGCGCGCTGGCCATGACCACCCCCGGCGACACGACTATGGCGACTCGTGATGAAGTTCTGCAGGCGATGAAGGCGCAGACGGCGCGGATCGCGCGCTGAAAACGGTGCTCGGGATCACAATATGACCATCGATGATGTAATTCACCGGATCGGAAAGGTTGGGATCGTACCGGTTGTACGCGCGGCCACGGTCGGCGATGCAACCCGAGCCGTCGAGGCCATCTGTGCCGGTGGCATTCCCATTGTAGAAATCACGATGACGATTCCCGTCGCTACTGCGGTGATCGCGCAAGTCGTTCGGCACTTTGGCAGTAGTGTGTTAGTTGGTGCCGGTACCGTCACTACGGCTGAGCAGGCCAGGCTTTGTGTCGATGCCGGGGCGGAATTCATCGTCAGTCCGGGACTGTCGCTCGCTGTGCTTTCGGTTGCGCAAGCCAGCGGCAAACTCGCGATCCCGGGAGCGCTGACGCCGACCGAACTTATGAATGCTCACTCCAGCAGTGCCAAGCTGGTCAAGATTTTCCCTTGCGGGAACGTCGGCGGTCCCAAGTATCTCCGGTCACTGAAAGCCCCCTTCCCGAACGCAGCCTTGATCCCGACGGGAGGCGTGAATGTTTCGAACGCCGCCGAGTTCATCGCCGCCGGAGCTTTTGCTCTTGGAGTCGGAGCGGACTTGGTGAGTGAAGCGGCACTGCGCGACGGCAACCTGGCGAAGATCACACAAACCGCGAGAGAGCTTGTGCAGGCAGTAAGATCGGCGCGGGAAACGATCTCCCAACGTACCGTCCACGCCGACTAGCTTTCACTGAGAAAGCTACTGATTCACCCCGCTTGCCAGGAAACCACCATCTACCACCAGCAAGGTTCCGGTCACAAAACTGGCAGCATCTGAGGCGAGGAAAATCGCCGCGCCGACTAGTTCCTCCAACTCGCCAAATCGCTTCATGGGAGTGCGCACCAGGATTTCCTCGCCGCGCGGCGTGCCAGTGACAAGCTTCTC
>Ga0116128_1000263_pt1 | contig 32204 bp, 25 predicted proteins | sample June2015DPH_16_1_3_FD_88974 | JGI IMG/M metagenome (GOLD analysis project Ga0116128, IMG submission 88974) | Peatland microbial communities from SPRUCE experiment site at the Marcell Experimental Forest, Minnesota, USA - June2015DPH_16_150 | ecosystem: Environmental > Terrestrial > Soil >... | reverse complement strand
GTAATTGGTGAACACGGAAACCAGCGTGCCGCTCGTGCTCTGCGAGCCGGTGGTGCAGAAGTTGACCTGAGTGCCCCACGGCACATAGATATACCTCGCCGGGAACGGATTGACCACTCCCCGGAAGTTGTACATCACGCCCGTTGCGCCAATGCGCTTCAACGTCGGGCAGGCTTCACCCCAACCCTGGAATGCCGCATTGATGTCCGCCCGATATTCCGGGTTGTTGGTCTTGAGTTTCCGCCACTGCATCATGCCTATGTCCAGCGGGAACATAGGGCCGTCGTCACCAAGGGTAATCCACCGGGACGCACCAGTCTCCTTCTCGTGCGCGCCTTCGGTGATAAGCGATTCCGCCAGATACTCCAGTTGCTCATACGTCAACTCCGAGTCCGGCAGACCGATAGTGCCTGTCGGCAGATACATCGAAAGGTCAATGTTGGGCGACGCCGGTTGCGTGGTCCACGCCCCGATAGTGGACAGCATGTTGCCCCCGACAAACCCATACTTCTGCACGTAGGAGTTGTAAACCGTCTGATGCCGGTTGGTGATCTCCAGACTGACGATCTGCTCCAGCCGTTGAAAGAACCGAACCCAGAACTCCCTGGAGTTCCAATACATCGTCAGGTCTTCCTGGCAGATGACCGGGCCGCGAATGCCCAACATCTCAGGTTTGTACTGCCGTTCCAAATGGCCTACAAACGCCTGATTATACTGCAAATCGCACGCACCGCCGCCGTCAGCGGTGTTGGCGATTGATTGGATCGATTGCCATTGCGATTCCTGGAGTCCAGGAGCCGAGCGGGCGATTTCAAAGACCGAAGCGACGTAACCACGACCTTCCGGCCAAGTGCCGCGTTTGATAAGCGAATGCCACCAGGAACGGCCCATGGCGCGGGCGTAGAGTTCTGGGCCAAGGTCTTCCGTCTTAGCACGCAGGGTGTCGAAATTTACCGGGCAAGCCATAAAATCTTCTGTTCAAGTTGTTCCGCGCCAGCCATTTGCACCAACCGCACACGCGGAGCGTGGGCATAGCGCACTGTGACTTTGGGGAGAACCGTCGAGGACGCCTTACGGCGTCGGGGAAGGAACAGAGGTTGCCGGTTTGTGGCCGACCGCTTGAAGACTGAGCGAATGACCTCGCCGGGCAGACAGCCTTCAATTCTGGAACCGCATCACCGACTTTAGGCCCCGGCCTTGGATCGGCTAGCGATAAACCTGACGCGGTTTTACAACAGGTAGAAGATACCTGTCAACACTTTTCTGAAATTCTCTTATCGAAGGGGTAAGCCCATTGTGGCGTTGCTGGCGAAATAAAAGCCGCCGGGTGGAAAGGATAACACCCGGCGGCAGGCGAGCGAGTCGAAAACATCAACGACCGCCCGAAAATGATGCTTCAACATCGGTCATCATCTTGTCAGCGAAATGATTGTCCACCTCGTCGGGGGTAGCCTCGCCAATCTTGAGCGCCGGTTTGGCAGCGGTCTGCCCGGATTCATGCCCGGAGCGGGGTTGTGATGCAGTCATAGAGGCAATCTTGGCCTCAAGGTCAGCTTTTTCCTTGGTCCAAGCCGTCTCTTTGGCCTTCCAGGCAGTCTCATTGACGGCAAATCGCCGGACGACTTCCGGGAATGCCGCGGCTTGCAACGCGGCGTCCATCACCTGGTCAGACGTGACGCCCTCGCCCTTAATCAACCCGGAGACGACGGCTTTACGCGTTCGGACACCCTTATTCCATTCCTCATCCCCCGGCTTCTCCTGGAACAGCACATTGCCGGTCTTTGGGTCTTCCAGGGCTTTGATTCGATTAGCCAACACGGCATCGCGGGCCTGTGCATTCTTTGCCGACTCGGCGGTTCGCATGGCTTCAAACTGGGTTTGCTTCTCCTTGGCGCTGGCAATATCTGCCTGCTGGTCACGCTGAACCGCCGCACGCTGCTCAGCCACGGTTAGAAGGCTGGACCGAAGAATGGCCGCATCTTGCTGTTCGGACGGTGATAGTTCACCCAGGAACTCGTTGAGTTGCCCGCGCCGGTATTCATTCTCCGGCAGACCGAGTATTTCCAGGAACTTCTCGCCCTTGTCCTTGCCTAACGTGGCCAGGACCCTGGACTTGGCCGATTCTTCGCGGGCGTTGACCTCCTTGAACCGGGATTCGTAATGCTTCACGTAATCCGGGTGGCGTTCGACGTTGGCGACGATAAGGGCGTCACTCAACTCCGTAATCTTGGCCTCCAGACTTTTTACTCTCTCATCGGACGCGGCATCGGGTTTGGCCGGCTCAGGCGCGGGCCGGGACTCAAGCTCCTTCACCTTGGCCTCAAGCTCGGTGGCTTTGGCCGATAGCGAGGTCTTTTCCGACTGCCACTTCCGTAAGTCCTCCTTGTAGCGACCCTTGATCGCTTTGAAATCCTTGCCGCGAGGGCTAGTCACGTCAGGGAAATCCTTGTCGAACTGCTGTTCCTCGGCGGTAGCGGTAGGCTTGTCGCCCTCTTTGGCCGCAGCAGCCTCCGCCGGCTTGGCAGCATCGGCGGGTTTGGCCTCCACCACGCCGGGCTTGGCCTCTGCGGCCGCTTTGTCCGCCGGTGTGGCTTCCGGCTTGGCAGCGGGCTTGGGAGCAGTCTCAGAGGGCTTAGGCGAGGGCGTGGCGTCGGCGGGCGCATCCGCACCAAGACCGGCAATGAAGTTGTCTGCCATGGACTCAAAGCCGGATGCGACCTCCGGCGCGTCGGCAACGGCGCCCTCGGTTTCAGCGGGGGCCATTAATGGGGTATGACGTATGAACATAGGCTATTCCAGGGGTTAGGTTTTGATCTGTTGTGGCGGCGGAGGGCCGAAGTCCTCTTCGATTTCAATCTCCGCGTTCTTATCCGAGAAATCAATCTGCGGGATTTTATCGGGTTGCTTGAGTACGCCCAGGGACTCGAATGTCCCCAGGCACAAGATATACCCGCGCTGCTCGTCAACGTGTGCGATACGGCGCTTGGGCGATTCCTCGCGGGCGGTGGTCTGTCGTAGATAGATGTCGTTCCAGATAACATCGAGCATCCGGCGAACGGTTGGGTCATGCAGGGCTTTGAACGCGGATTGGGTAAGGCCCTCGTCAGAACGCCACTCAGCAACCGTGAGGCGGGTTATGTCACGCTGAATTACCTTCACGCGGACGGGCTGCGGAGCCAATAGATTGGCCAGCCATCGCAGGAAAGCACCCAGTCGAGTCATCAGCGGCATCATTATTGTTTCTGTGTGGTTTGGCAAGGCTCGATTTTCTCCTGGAACTCAAGCTTGCCATTGGCGGTTGTGACGCGGAACGAGGCGATCAGTTTCCCGCCCATCCAGACTTCCGAGCGGTCGGGGAAGTCCCGAATTTCGACTAGGTATTCCCCGCACCAGTGCATCACCTTTTTCCGCGCCCATGCTTTCCGGTCGGCGAATCGGGCAGCCTCAAAAACATCAGGCGGCATTACGCGCTCGAACACGCTCAGAACCCAGTCGTGTTTGGCCTTGCCGATGGCATCGACTATCAGGTTGAGGGATTTGATCTCCTCGTTGTTGGGCGCGGTGGAGTCGGTCATTTGGCCTCCAGGTGCTTACACAATTCGCCCCATTCTGCATTTAGTGCCATTTTCAGTTTCCCATAAAGCACCGCGTTTAGATTTTCGGAGGCTGCGAGTTTAGCACGAAGTTCCAGGCGTTCCTTCGCCGCCATCTTGAAGGCGTTGAACTCATCCATCGTGAGCTTAACCACCAGAACCAGCCTCTCCGGCATGTCGCACTTTTCCAGTAAGTCGTTGATCTCACTGAAAGGCGAAGGCGATGGATTTGGACAGACCGGCTCTTTCTCCACCTCCAGCTTCCGGGCGAAGGCGTCAAAAGTGCCTCCTACGGCTTGGCTAACTTGTTTGGGAATATCAACTGGAATTGGAACCCACAACCCATTAATCCTTCCCATGTCTGAATTGACCAGTGTTTCGTGTGGATAGAGCAGCCGATACCCATCAGGCGGCTGGATTGGCAAAGGCTTCTCAGGTGGAACGGTTGCATCGGAGGACGCAGTATCAGGGATGTGAACCGGGGTATCTTTTGGTTTCCGCGCGAGGCACTCAGGGCAGGTAACAGACGCCCAATCAAGCGTCCACGTATCCCCAACAGGCCAGTTGGGTCCCGCCACCGTTTTGTCACAAGCCGCTATAGTGTATCCGATGGTAGTTTTCCATCTGTAGTAATGAACCACGGACGGTTTGATGCGCCACCTTGCGTCGATCACGTCGAAATTAGGGTACGCCGCATCCTTCCATTGGTCTTCACGTTGATACTGGATGGCCTTTCCCTCGGCAAAGGCTTGAATTATGGGTAGTAGTTCTTTTGCTCTTTCAGCTTTCACGGTTTTGGTTGGCAGGTGTAACTTTTCACAATCTCAATCCGTCGGTCCAAAGAAATCCCCTTCACGTGCATCAGAAAATCTCCGGGTTTCCACGGATCGACATTCCCCTCGAATCCGCACTCGGCGGGAACACTCTCGAAACACGGCTTGGGTAGAATTGCCATCGCCTGCCGGTATTCCGGCTTGAGCGCAATCGCCCGGTGCATAGCCGTCTGGTCATAGCCTCCGGGTGATTCGTCGCATCCCTGATTAGCCGTCTGCTCGAAAATCTCTCGCGCTATTGGGGTGTTGCGTATCAGCATTGCCCCGGTGGACCACTTGATGCCCGTCCAATCTTCACTGGCCATAATGTCCTGGCGAAATAATTCCAGGTAGGATAACAACGAGATTTCGGGGTTCGTGCAGAGGCAGTCAATATCAACCCAGAACAGCACGTCGCAGCGTGGCAACTCCCGGAGGATGATCCGAAGCTTCTGCCATTTTGGGTCCCCCAGTTCCTTGGGGAAATCGCCCGCGCATTCAAACCCATAGCAATGCCGTTTGGCATATCGTTTCCAGATTGGACCCGTAATCTTGCCAAGAGGAGCGTACTCCTGTTCGTATCCGGTGAGAACGGTCAAGCTTTGCATTGGCCCTCCACAGTTTGTCTTATCCATTCCGTAATATGAATTGTTCCTTCGCACCCGGCGTTGATGTCCATCCACAAGTAACGCTCTGCCCACTGGTCCATTGATTCCAGGCGCTTCCGGTATTCGCCATCGCTCATTGACCTGATATAGCGCATGGCATACCCCAGTTCGAGCCAATGAATCCTGATTCCGAAACCTAATGAACAGCCAAAGGGTTCTATCCAGTCGTCCAGAGTAATCGGTATCGAATGGTTTGTGATGGCCTCAACCAGTCTCATGCTGGACTTGCCGTAACCACGAGGGCAGAGGGTGAACTTGGAATGCTGCATGAGCCAATCGTAGCGTTGGCGAGCGGGCGCGAACTCCTGTTCTTTCAGGTGCCACCAATCGCATTCTTCAATAACGCAATCTTCCGCATTCCAGGCTTTCAATAAGGTCCTGTTTTTATGCGTGTTGAACGAACCTCGAAAACTCGCCAGGATTGGGCGGTCGTTATTGGTGTTGGCGGGCCGGCGCTCTCCGAAATAACACGGGACCGAGTTGGGGCCGCTCTCGATGGCGCACGAGAAATGGCGCTGAACATTGCATCCCGTCAGGCAGTCGCGGTACTCCCAGTCGCCAAGGCATACGGAAATCAAAGGAAGCTTGAGCTTGTCCAACGCACGCAAGTCATTCCTGATGCCCTCACCGTCCCCAATGGCCGCATACCATGCGTAGTCAGCCTCCTGCGGCGGAACGATGGCAATCTTGGGGTTGCGACCGGGAAAACCCAACACATCACCCGACTTATGGGCGATCTGGATCAAGTCGCTGGCAAGGCAAAGTTTCATCTGATCCATTCTTTTGGTATGGTTGTAATCTTGTCCCGGTTGCTGTACAGGGTTTTCTCACGATCAAAATGGCAGTTGTCATCGCCCGATCCGGGATGTTCATCACAGCGGCAGAAGCATTCCTGCACCACCGGCTTGCCTAGTCCGTGCGCTATCGCCAGCGGACAACTCTGGTTCCCCACAAACACCTTCGCGCCGGCTATGACCCGCGCCACGTCCAGCAGGTGCTCCGTCTCAACCTTCGGAATCCAGAATCCGAAGTGGTCAATCAGGTTCACCCATTCCTCATACGTTCCGACAAAGAACATCTGCTGGTGCCACTGCTCAAGGAGTGTCCTCCAGGGAAACTCGCGGTCGTGGTAACGTGCGGAGCGCGATACGCAGATTGGTCGTTGGGGGATTACCATGGGGAAATCCACGGTCAACCATGGTGCCGTCTCATCAAACTCAACCCGGCAAACATCGCATTGCTGTCGAGCTAGGTTGACATTGGGGTGATACGGATTGCGGAAGGCGTTCAAGTCGTAATCCGTAGCAATCGGCATTTCGTAGAACACGTCGGCTTTCCAGATGTAATCCTGGACGCGCAACAGCGGCGCGAGATTGTTAAACGTCTGACGATTCGCTTTCTGGCGAGGCGGCATCTTCAACGGCTGATCGGTGTAGTAGAACACGCCGCGCCCAAGGGCTTTAATCGCAGCCAATCCGTAGATGGCGTCCCCCCAATCGCCCGAATGGTTGAATACCCAAGGTCTTTCCACGTCAGGCGGCAGAACGGTGTTGAACGAGTGGAAACCGAATTGACCGCGCTTCACCCCTTGGCCATATACGCCATATTCAACCGAGAACTCCCTGGCCAGTTCGGTCGTGGCAAACCGGCAACCCTGGGATTCCAACCGGGCGCGGTGTGTTCGGCAGATAATCCCATCTTCGGGATGAAAGGGCGAACCGAAAGACCTGACGAGCCGCATGAGTTTTGTGCTGCGGATGCTGAATCCTCCGTTGCCAACCGTGTGTTGAGGGTCAAATGGGTGGCCTGGCTCGTTTGTCTTAAGCCACGGTGCCCCGATGTAATCGCACAGGAACTCCGGTTTCCATGAATCGCCGTCCAGCACGTAGCCATCCCAATGAACAACCAGCATGTGCGTGGTCTTGACGTGATCCACTACTTTACCGAGCAGGAACCACGAATAGGCGTGCGTGCCGTTGATGTATGGAATCTTGATCGCATCCTTCTGATGATCGTCATTGGTGAAGAACAACACGGCCCCTGGAGTGATCTCCTCCAGGGTCTTGTCAATCGCCCGACGCGCACGGGCGGGATTAAGCGTATCCACGCAAACGACGGTCAACTCCGGGATAGACGGCTTCCTCTGCACAACATCCAGCAGGGCGCGAATCGTGCTTCGTATGGGGTCAGGCCGTCGAATGGGCAGTTGGACGTTGCTGCCAACTCTACGCTCACGCAATCGTTCAATCAGCGTGCCATCTTTACACCCGTGGAAAAGCACGCAGCCATTAGGAATCACGCTGAGATTGGCCGCATCGGGGAAACTCATCGGCGTGGCGGTGGCCGTGTCGGCCAGCATTCTCCGAATAAGCGGCGTGTCCAGCGTATGCCGGAGCGTCAACTCCGGGTGATCGTTGTCGAACGTGCGTTGGGAGTCGGCAATGAGGAATCGGTTAAACATCCTGGCGTTTGACGGATACACGCCGCATCCGTTCATGTGCGAGTTCGGGTAGGGATAGACGCACCCCATGAACGCCTTGCCGCCCGCCCGGTAAGCGGCCTCGATTTGATCGATCCAGCCAGAGCATATTGGGACGCAATCCGGTTCCAGCCACAAGAACGGCACTTGCCGGTGCCGCTCAACCCAATCAAGGAGAGCGATTCGGAATAGGGCCTTGGCCGCAGTAACATTGTTGCGCTCATCCGGCGTCGTCTGGTGCAGATGCGTTGTTTGTGGAAACACACGACGCGCTAGGTCTTGCAACGCTACCTGATCGTCCTGGGGCACCAAAGAGGAGGTAATTAGCGTGAACTCATGTTGTGGCAGGGTGCCGTCAAGCTCCCCAATCCACGACAGCAGCGCCCTGGCTTGGGCGGTGTCCCGATGACAAACTGCTAGAATTACGAGCACGGCTAGGTCTTTCGATGCTTCTTGCCGCCCTTCGACTTGCCCCCGTGCGGGTGTCCTTTACCCTTCGCGTTGTGGCCTTTGCCAAATGTCCGGCTCGGCCTGGGAAGGTAGAATGGCCCAGGCGGGAAAGGTGAACTGGGTCTGGACAGCTTTTTCGTCACGTCATCCAGCATGGATTCGGATTGGGATTCAGGTTCGTTGGTCATCTGTTTGGGTTGGGTTCTTGTGGCGATTGTCGTTTCGTAAAAGGATAAACCAATTCGCAGGTTTGCTTTTGAAGGTCGTAATTCTGAACTTCGTAATAAATCCCTTCGGAGTTGAAATTGAAAACCAAGTCGAAGGACTCTGGCAGTGTAACGCCCGTTTGTCCATCGTGGGGACCTCCGACGAATACAAATTTGACGAGTTGGCTCACGATTTCTCCTACTCTCTTGGCTCGAACCACTTGGCGTCAAGGCCGCAGCAATCACAAGCTCCGGGCGTCCTTTCCTTAGAGCAAGACCAATGTTCAAGTTGTAATGTTTCCGGATTAACGTGCGCGCTTTTTAAGCACCGCGTAGTACTTTTAACATGAAAGAAGAACCGGCAGTCTTTACAGAACTTGATCGGCGAGAACAGGGTTGACGAGTCAATCGTAGGGAACAGCCCCGGCAGCGCCGGCAATGCCAGCCCGACAGCCGTGTTGACCAACTTCGCAATCGACGGTTTGGACGCGCTCGACTTGGATATTTTCTCAAGCGCGGCAAGGTTTTCCGGCGTAAGCCTGGCACCAAATAGCGCATCGTGCTTTTTACTCACGCCACACAGAGTAGCAGAGTGAGTCCCCTACGTCAAGGCCGAATCGAAGATTTTTTCAGCCACCAAGAACCGAAGCTGGGTCCGGTATGTCGTCGTCGGTAAAAGGCAAACCTTCATCCTCTGCCTCGTGCGCTTCCTTGAGCAAGTCCGCGAGCGCAGAGAAGTCGCATTCCAGCCCGTCAGGCAGCATTGCCTGGTGCTCGCGCGCGTTGTCCAATGCCTCCTCGATTGTATCGCCCACGCCAAGTAGCCAACCGATGTCGTCACCGTGCTGATCGGGCAACGGAGGGAAATGCAGGGCATCGTCCTCAAAGCAGCAGAATCCGCATTTAAGCCACTGGTCCAACTCCTTGGGAATAACCACAGTTGACCATTCATCGCTCGGTCCATGAGCCGTCACAAGTGCCTGCACGCCGAATTGATACGCAGGCACCGGGTCAATGCACTCGCCTTGCGCCCCGCGATATGCCACCTCGGCATAGTTCTCTATCATCTCGGTTTGAAGCTGGTGCGGGGGTGATCCGTTTCGACTCGTTAAATCGATGAAGTATGGAATCGCCTTGTCGCCATCCATCACAATCCGCGCTTCGCTGGAAACCGGCCCCCGATGCCCATACCGTTCCAGCACCGGACCGAACTTCTCGTGAACCTCGCGCACAGGATCGGGCAGGTCTTTGAAGGCGCAGAAGGTCATTAAGTAGGCTAAGTTTTTCTTCTCCATCCCATGATTAACTATTGTTGGCCACTTGCCGCCAACAAAATGCGTGTCCGCTCCATCCTCCAAATCGGTTTCAATCGGCTCGAAAACGTAGAACGGAATGAGTTTGACCATCGGGCCGAATCGCATCAATCGAACCTCAAGTTCAACGTGGTCCATCGCCCAGTTGCGCCAGTGAAAAGTTTCCCAGTCGCCCCGCCATCTATCCACCTTCACCCACAAGTCTTCCTTATCTTCGAGATAATCCCGTAGCTTGTCGCCAGGGACAATCTCATGCGGAGGCACCGGCAGGCCGCACGCCTCAAGCTCTTTTAGGAACAGGCCACGATTGGTTTCCAGTTGTTCAGAACGACCTCCGCCCCAGGTTGGAATACCCGCCGCCAGCATGTCTTGCTGGTATGGCCTGAAATCCACGTCGGGGAAGATACAGCAATCAATTTGCCCCTTCACGTCCAACGGATGCGTTTCCCGTTCTATCTCAGGGAAGCCCATGCCGATAACAACGTCTCGAAAGTGTGGACTGGCCGGGTTATCGGGCGACCAATAGAGAACGCGGCCAAAGGATTCCCCAAGCTTTCGTGCAACTGGAAGGAAAATTCCAGAATCGATCACTAATGCCGTGGCATCAGAAATAGCTTTGATGCTCATAGACTTTATTCCTGAATCGGTTGAAAGGGCTTGGAATTGGGTTTCGGGTAGCACATGTTCAATTTTCCTGACTCAGGAATAAAGTCTATGATCTCCTCGGTTCGTTCCACAGTTTAGCCGCCTCTAGCATGTTCGCCCCGGTGACTTCCCGGCACCCTGACGCGGAGCACAGAATGAGGACACCTTTCTGCAATTCATGCCGGTGGACCTTTGCCGCGGCTCCGCAAAACGGGCAGGGCTTCAAATCCCACTGGGCAGTTTCCTCTTTGGCCTTTACGTCCTCCGCAAGCTCAACCGCAACGGCCAGGCTTGGAGGCATCAGGAAGAACGCGGCGTAATCAGCAGTTGGCATCAGAAATAGCTTTGATGCTCATAGACTTTATTCCTGAATCGGTTGAAAGGGCTTGGCATTGGGTTTCGGGTAGCACATGTTCAATTTTCCTGACTCAGGAATAAAGTCTATGTTGGGGTTAAAGGCAGATTCCCATTCAATCTTCTCCCGGCAAGTCCTCGGTTCGCGCTCGGAACATGTCGAACGGCGCGGGGCACGCGGCGGGTGGTGAGGTTTTGTCCTCATCGGTTTTGATTTCGTCGCCCGGTTCATCGTCCGGCGGGGTGGAGTTTTCTGGAGTGCTCATTCACTTAAGGCACGATAACTGTTGAGTCTTATCTGGCTCGCCGCGTTTGAATCGTTAATGGCAAGCGCCTGCTGATGCTTCTCGCGTTGCATGGCCATAACTGAATCCTGCTTTTCCTTTCGTAGAGCGAGGTCCCCTTGAACCTTTCGAGCCTTGATCTTTTCATCGGTGATCTGGCCCTGGGCCTTGCGCTGTTGTCCCTGTTGCTGCTTCGCCTGATCGGCCAGATGCTTTTTCAGCCTGTCAGACAGCCCGGCAATCTTGTTCCATTTCTCCATGAGAACCGCTGCCACTTCTTTACGCAACGGGTCTTTCTGGAGACGTTGAATATGCGCGTGCGCCGCCGGCCCGGCCAAGTCCAGGAAGCTGGAAACCATTTGCGGATTTCCTCCTTTTTGAAGCGAACCGAGAGAGTCGGAGCACGCTTGCAGAAATGTGCCGGAGAAGGTAAGCGCATTCTGCGAAGGCGACATCACGGGTGGCACCCCATCCTTCATCCCAACGACCTGGAGGGTTGCCATGGCTTTTTGGTCCTGCACAGTGCTGGACGTTCCCGCCTCTGGCATATACCTCCCAACCTGAGCGTAACCGCACCACGCGGCGGTTAAGTCCCGCCGCCACGCATCTTGCCCGCTTTCGGGGAAGCCGCCAACAATCGAACTCAAGGACGTGAGGGCCTGAACTCGCAACGCCTGCGAACCCTGGCCTATGACGCGCACGGCCTGCACGCGCCGAATCCTCTCAAAGCATTCCTTCCGAACACCCCGTTCGAGGCATCGTCTTTGGCATTCGGTAGCCCTGGGGTCCGTGCTGTTCGGCTTGAAGAATCGGTGAACAATCTCCGTGAACAGCAAGTCCCGCTGTTTGTACCAACGGGAGTATTGAGAGTTGCTCACCGCACCCCGCTGCATCGCCTTAATGCGAGCCTCAGTCGCGGTATCGGGATTTCCCGGCCTGTCGGGTGCTACCGGCTGCTGATACTGCGACAGATTTGACCGGCTCAACTCATCGGTCGTCTGAATCAGTTTAAGTCCCTCCTGGACGTAACCGCTGATTGGATTCTGAACTGGAGTAACCCCCGGTTTCAGAATGCCGCTTTCCATCAACTGGACGCCCAGTGAATCTGTGAACTGTTTCTCCGTTGTCGTAGTGAACAGCGTCTTGGGTGACATCGCGGTGTCGAACATTCGGCCTAGGGCGATGTTCTGGAGCTTCATCATGCCGTACATCTTCACCCCAAGTCCGGTGACGTTATGGTGCAAGCCCGCCCGGCCACGGTCGTAATACATCGGATGCAGGCATTCGTTGAACGACGCATAGCGCCCGACATTCAGGAAACAGTATTGAATACCAGGATTAGCTCCGCCTGTGCGCTCTACAATCGCGTGGGTGATTCGCCCCTGTCGTTCGCCTTTCTTCGGAAACTCCCGCCAGAACGCATGGGCCATCTTGCATACCTTCGTAAGGTCGCCAACGTATTGAAGGGAGTTCGTCTTGAGCTGATTCTGGAACCATTCCCAAGTGTAAGTCTGGTTGTCGGGCGATTTCTCATCCATCGCTTCCGCGATGATCTTCTTTGTGAACGGCAGGTTCCAGCCGACAGCGGCGGCTGCGGCCTCGTCAGTAATGAATCGGTAAAGCTCCGGCGGGTAGTAATCTCGGAGGATGAACGCCATCTCCCAACGGGAAGGCTTGGAGGGTGTCAGGTCCGGAATCTTGAAGTTGTCGGTTGAAACCGCTATGGGCAACACCAGGTCGTTGTCCTCGAAGAATAGAGGGCCGTTGCCGTGCAATACCATTTCGTTCTGGCTAACCTGGTCGTCATTGTCAAAGTCGTCGTCTGTGGCAATCGCCAGGTCCACCTCCTCGGACATGATGCGGCCCCATTGGGTGACTTCATCCCGATTGCCAAGATTGTTCTCAAGCTCGATCTGCACCACAGCTGGCGCTTGGGTTGCCAAGTCGTAGATCGCATCCGAGCCGGCTGAGAGTAAAGAACGGGCAGTTCCAAAGTTGATGTTCGTCGCCTTGCCCAATCCGTAGTTTTTCAGCTTGCGAGGATTCTGCGGCGGGTTGCCGTCAACAAGGCCATCCACGGCGGCGCGTTTACGGCTCCTGCCGTAATCGTCCTCGATAGCGCGGTTGATGCAGTCCACCACGACATCTGCGGATTGCATCCGGCACTCAGGCGGGACGAGCGTATCATCTGGAAGGCTTTGAAGCCCAAGGTCGTTGAAAGTTAGTCCGCTCATAAAGCTATCTTAGCTAGACTTGAAACACGTTTAGATTGATTTGGCAAGCATAAACTGGGCGGCTTCCGAAATACCCGTGAAGGGGTACGGGGGCCAGGGCCAGACAGGGAATCGAAGAAAAACCACAAATCCTTTTCCCTCAACAACGCTATGCTAGGTCTTCTATAGGCCCTTACCCTTCCAGCAACGCTGGGTCTCGAATGCTAGTTTGAACTGCTCCTTTTGGAAATCGGAAAGGTCCTTAGTCTGCAAGTCCAAGGGCACCCAGACGGAGATTTTGAGCAGGCAATGACAAACCCCACACGACTTGATCCGGTCATCGTAAGGGGTCGTCCCGACGCTGAATCCGCTGGTGGCCAGCCACTCGATTATCTCGCCGCACTTCCCCCCGCAGCCGGTAGTAATGGTCCTCTGCCATGCGCAGTTGGCGCAGATAGCGGCGCGGCGGTTGGCCTCCTCCTGGCTGACGGTCACGCGGTTATTCATCCAGTGCCGGAGCATCACCTTGGACCCGCGCACGACATCGGCCCCGCCAACTGTGCCCTCGCTTGGTGGAACTCTCGGATCGGATTCCTTGCACGCAGACGGGTATCGGGCGCATATTTCCTGCTCAAGCTGCTCCTCCAGCCCAAGCCCATTCGGAAGTCCATTGGCATGGCGGTAAGCTCGAACCCTGTCCAGTAATTGCTCAAACGTTGTTCCGACGCCAACTAGCCCTTTCTCTCGCGCATCAATCCTGAAAGAACCGCCGAAAGGGGGTTGGCTCTTTGTTGTCAGTCTGGCTTTAATCATCGTAGGCATAGTCAAAATCGTCGGCACCCTCCGGCGCCCATTCTTCCTTCTCGTTCTCCGAACTGAAATCCACTTCTTGCGATAACTGGTTGATTTCTTCGATCCGCCTGTTGGTATCAACCACCACGGAAACCGCCGCCTGGCCGCCCTTGGCTTCGATGGTAAATCCCTTCTGCGCCGCGACCTCCAGAAGCATAATCCCGCAGTCCGCGAAGTCGCAAGACTTTCGGAACTTGAGGCGATACGCTTTCTTGTTCATCAGGGTCTTGCGCGGACGCATCGTTCCATCCGAACGTAGGTCAATCTCCTCTATGCTACACAATTCCGAAGCGGTGTCTTTGTCCACCCCTTTGATCTGGCCGCTGATAACGCCCCGCTGAGTTTGCCAGAACATCTCAGCCCGCTTGTTTTCATACACTTCCCTAGCCGGACGGGCATCATCATCCGAACATGGATTGTCCGTGGGAGCACCGTTGAACATTATGCCGATGACGGCAGGCGACCATTCCACACGGGCGATCTCAAACAGTCCGGAATCGCCCGTCACGTCGAAACCGAAGTTCTCAGGCTTGCACTCATACTTCTGGCCTCGATATTCCACAGCGGCACACCTGGCCTTGATCTGCCGAAGAAGCTGGTACTTTGGCGGTTCGGCGCTCGATGCGTCTATCGAAAGAACGGCGGGGTCCATCCACTCAAGCCCCTTCTTGCCGTCCATCAAATCGCCCAAAGCTCCGAACCGAATGGCGGGCCTATCTCCATCCGGGGTATATGCCGGGTCAATCACACCGATGATAAGGAAGTTGCTGCCGGCGAATTGATGCTTGGAATAGGCGGAGAACTTTTCAAGAAACGTCTCGGTGAAGATGGTTTTAGACAGCCCTTCGGGCGATGGGAAACCCAAGTCAAACGCCCAGTGGTCCGGGTCGTTTTCCATGGACCGATCCTTGAGATACTTCATTCTAGCCGCAACACGGCCAGCGGTAGGGACGTGCCTCGATACCGTCTTTCCCGCCAGGATGTTCGGCGAGCGGTTGAAGTTGAAGATGATTACCTTGCAAGGTGAACCGTCCATCTGCGGTTTTCCATCCCATTCGTCGTTGTCGGTGCTGACGCTGGACCAACCCTTTGCCGGTTCGATGAACCGTCCGAAGTTGGATAGACGGGAGCGGGCATTGGCTATTGCGACCAGAAGAAAGTACCCGCCCTCTTGAAGTGGTCCGCTGTAGAGGTTTGCCGCCGCTTTCCAAATCGCCGGGGCAACCGCTTCCGCCTCATCTATCACCACGATCTGATTCTTAGTATGGTGCCCCTGAATATCCGCCGCCGCCCGGTTCACGTCGCCATCTGTAACGGCTTTGACCAGGATAGCGTTTTTCGAGTCGCCCTTGGTGTACTCCCAGATCATCCGGCTGCCGATCATGTTCCCGAAAGGCTCATCCACGGAGAGCCGCCGGTGAATCTTCATGATCTCACCCCAACCTTTTTGCTTCTGTGCGCCCGTGGTTGTGGAACAGAAAATAACACTGGTGTTGCTTGGACTGCAAAGCCACGCCACTACGGCAAAGCCCGCAATACCATACGTTTTGCCGGATGAACTACACCCCGACACTCCGCACCATTTGTTGTTGCACCATGCCTCAACCATGCGCATGGACCATTCATGGCGCTCGAAGTACCCGGGCAGGATATGATCGGCAACGTGAAGGAACACTTCCTCTCTCGGAGGAGCATTCGTGGCTATGGCGTAGTTTGCGAACGCCCACCGCCAGTAAATAATCTGCGGCTTGCCCTTAATCGGACATCCAAACGTTTGCAATCGTTTCAGAGTAGCCATTTCAGCTTACGATGTTCCATCTACCGTCTTGATTTGAATGCGCCAGAATCGGGGTGTGCGCTGGCGAAAGAATTGGCGTTATCATATACCGCGGCGGGGGCCATCCGCCGGCGTCCTTCGGACCGAACCAACGGCCAAGTGTGGAGTCGTATGCCATATCGCCAACCTCACCCAATGAGCTTGCGGGCATACCCCGCACCGCATGGACTTGGGAGAATGACGGTTGAACGGCACCAATGTTAACCCGGAGGTCTGTTGCATTTCGCGCAACTCCGATTGGCTGATTGCCAGTCTTTGCCAGTCTGCCATTGGATGTCGCGTAGTAAGTTGTTCCAACGCTAAGACGGGGCAGCCCGGTAATTAGGGTCCAATCCGAACGGGTTACAATACCCTCCATGGTGTAACTCACGCGGCCATTGGGCGGAGCTCCGGTTACGGCAACAGCAAATGCGACGTGTGTTGTATCGGCGGGGACCACGTTTCCACTTTCATCCTCGGAAAGCGCATGGCCGGGAAGGATTGAATATCGGCTGGCGTTAAGACCCGAACCCGTCATCGAGATTGATTCTAAAACTCTTGACTTTTTAAGTCAATCGCAATATAAGCGGATGAAATGAGCAACCAGTGGGCAGGTCCGTCAGATTCCCAATCCTCATTCGAGGGCGGGATTGACATGGGCCGACCGCCTATTCAGTTGGACGCCAACCAAGTCTACAAGGCCATCAATGGAACATGTCGTGGCGGACGATGGAAACCAAGACCCGGTTGGTTCAATCACCCGCTCATCTTCGCTAGTCAGGACGTTCAAACGGCGTTCCAAAACGGCTTTTTCCAAGACGGCAGCTTTTTTGACCTCGGCGGATACTCAGGGGATAACGCACTTGGACCGCAAGCTGCCTGCCTGTTGTCCTCTCATTCCGGGCGTCAGTTCCGAATCAATCTCCAGCCCACAATGGGCACCACGGCTATCACCGCCAACGTAAATCCTATCAACCCCGGACAGAGCGCGACGGTATCGGTGTTGACATCGTGGAACATGTCGCTCTCCTGGCCAAACATCACCATCGGCGGGAGTGCGCTGACCCTCACGGCGATTGATCCCTCTGGCATCTCTATCACCGTTCGGAACGATGGTTCGATTGCAACGCAAACAATCATCGCGGGTTCGACCGTGGCTTTTCCACCACTCCAAAACTACATGGTGGACGAAATCACGCCCACTAAGGCCAATGTCCTGGGGTCAATCACCACGGGGCCGCAGACAAAAACAACCGCGCAGTTCACCATGCCCGCAGTCGGGGACTCGGTTCAAATCAGCGTGGCCTCCTCTGCCAATTTCCCGCTCCTCTACGCCGGTCTGACTGTGGGCGGTCTGCCGATGACGCTAACGGCGATTGATCCAAGCGGCGTTCTGATGACGGTGAGAAACGATACGGCATCTAACGTCACGGTTCCGCCGGTGAGCTTTGGTGTTGGAACGCCCGTGCTCTCCCCTCAAACATTCACTATTCCGGCGGTTGGGACGCCGGCCAATCTCGTGCTGTCCGATGCGTCATCAATCACCCTTCAACACCCGCAGATAGTCCTGGGTGGTAACACGCTGTCAACCGTGACGGCTACGACATCGGTTGCTCAATTCACGATCCCGCCGCTGAACCAATCGATCACCTTGCCCGTGAGTTCCACAACCGGCATGGACCTGGGCCTGCCGGACATTGGGATTCTCATGGGAACGGTGCTGACTCAAGATGTGACTTTCCCGTCCGCAACGGGCGTGCCGTTTGTCATCCCCCTTGCATCTACGGCGGGCATGTCGCTGGATCAACCTGGCGTGATAATCTCTCCCGGATACCCCGTCACGCTGTTGAACCTCGGAACCGGCACTACCACCACGCCGGGCGTTACATTCCCCGGCACGGTTGGAACCAGCTTCAACGTCAACGTAGCTTCAACGCTCGGCATGGACCCGGTGAACCATCCGAACATCAGCCTCGGATTGTTGCCCGTCACTCTGATTTCGATAAACAGCGGGACTCAGATCACAGTCCAGAATAGCGCACTGGCAAATGTGGGGGCGACTGTCGGGGCGTCCAATGTGACGTTCGCACTGGCGGCGAATTGCGTTCTCGTTATGAATAACGTGTCGGCTTGGGAAGGAATCACCGCCTACTCCAGCCAGCCCGTCAGGTTTTACACACCGCTGTTGCTCACGGCGTTCAACGCGACCCAGAACACCATCGAAGTCCAAAACCTAACCCCAGGAAGCGCGGGGTTGGTTATCGGACAGAACTCCATACCCTACGTGGATTTCATGACGGCCAGTTACGGCAACATGGTGACGACAAATGTTAGCTACATCGTCATCCCCCCGGTTGGAACATTGTTTTCCATACCTGTTTCAAACGCCAGCCAGATTCCCTACACGTTGATCGGAAAGAAGATTGTCGTTGGCGGCTATCAACTGGTTCTCAAGAGCATAGACGGATTCAACCAGATTAGCGTCATCAGCATGGTATCGGGGAATTACAACAAGCATATCCTCAACAATTCCGGCGTGGTGTTCCAGATTGCCGGGTCGTCGCAAGTAACGCCCACCCTAGGTTTTTCCGTGCCCGCCGTTAATACGTCAGTCGATGTGCTGGTTGCCAACGCCTCCAACCTTAGCGTGACTAACACGCCCAGTATCCTCATCAACGGCTTTCCATTCACGCTCACCGGCATCGCAGGCAACCTGCTAACAGTTGTCAACTGGAGTGGCGACAATGTGGGCGCATGGATACCTGTTGGGTCTCCGGTGACATGGACTATGCCGAGCTACACCTTGACCGTAACGCAAATCATTGATGCCGTTACTGTGGTGGTGGAGAACAACGTCGGATCGCCCGTGCCGGGAACGGTTATCCCCGCGCAAACGTATGTCACGGTTGAAACCCTGGACGCCAACAATCCCAACATTTCACTCAACTGGTCTATCCAGGCTCAGAATTGGTGGTTGCTCCAGGATAACCAGAGCCGGTGCATCATCTTCGACGGCAGCAAGGCACTCCGCTCTGACCCCTCAAAGAACCAAGTCCCGGACGGAAACGTCATGTGCTACGCCCAGGGCAGGCTTATGGTGGCCTTAACTGACCGCCTAAGTTACATGGTGGGCGATTTGATTGGCGGCCCATCTGGAACAGCCAACAACGGATACTTCGATTCCATCCTCTACTTCACAGAGACTTTGTATTTGGACGAGGGGGGCAATATCACAGCCAAGGTGTTCGGCGCTCCCAGTGATTCGGGGCCGATCCTGGCAATGAAAGCCTGCGCCCAGACGGATACGCAACTTGGTCAAGGATCGGTCCTGGTTGGAAGTCATAACGTGGTATTCACGGTGAACCTTCCGTTCGACCGGACGGTCTGGGCCACGATGCAGAATCCGCTGCAAACAGCCAATCCGATTAAGGGACCAACCGGCCAGCGGTCAACCATCGCGATCAATACCGACATGTATTACCGCTCGCTCGATGGCGACCGGACTTATCTATTCGCACAACGACAGTTCAACAGCCAGCCTGGAAACACAACGATTTCTAACGAGGTTGATTCGATTCTTAAATACGACACGCAATCGCTGCTGGAGTTCGGATGCCAAGTCGAGTTCGACAATCGCAAGCTGGAAACCGTGTCGCCGATTAAGAGTCCTAACGGGGTATGGCATCAGGGGCTTACGGTGATGGACTTCAATCTCAACGACGGCCTTAGAAAGAGGTTCGGTCAGGCTTGGGAAGGCATCTGGACCGGGCTTCGGATTCTCAAGCTCGTTACAGGCATCGTCAATGGTGAGGAACGGTGCTTTATCTACGCGCTCAACGATTCGAGCCAGATCGAGCTTTGGGAGTTGTCGAAGAAGAACGAGAGTGATGGCGATTGGAATGGCAGCATGTCCCCTACGCCGATTAACTGGGTCGTGGAGTCTCGCGGCATGGCCTGCCGGAATCTCGATCAGTTCAAGAAGCTAAAGTATGGGCACATCAACGCGCCGGTGGTGTCTGGCCTCATCAACATCACCGTGGGTTACAAGTCCGATGAATGGCCATGCTGGCAGCCGTGGACGCAGGTGTCGCGTTGCGCAAAGACTTCAGATTGCGGGCCGTGGACAAACTGCTTCCCCACCGCGTATCTCCCGCAGCCGAGAACACCCATCCGCCTGCCAGACGCCCCGGACTACCCAAACCCGGTGACGAACAAGACTTACCGGCTTGGCTATCAATTTCAGTTGCGCGTGCAAATGACCGGCTATGCTGAGATTTCAGAACTCAGAATCTACTGCTTGGACGAACCGGAGCTTGTCGGTCCGGAACACCCTGGAGAATATCAGTTTACGCCAGTGCCAAGCGGGGGCATGATAGACCCGTCACAAAATCCTATACTTGATCCGAGTGGACAACCAATACTCCCCCCATGAAGAAAACATTGATCGCCTTAGTCTTATCAATCTGCGGCATTTTATCGGGTTGCTTAAGCACGCCCAAAGACTCAAATGTCCCTAGGCACAAGACAGACTATCCAAAGGCAACCGTCGTTGGCGCTAATAGCCAAGGTCAGAACGTCACAAACTATCCCAAGGCAGCCGTCATCGGTCCGAATGACTGGTTTCTTGGCATCCTCAACTTTGTGCCCGGTGATCCAGTAAGCATCCACCAAAATCAAATGTCGTGGTATCCCGGCTCGCTTCTCTCAAGCACGGTGACACCTCTACAGGTGACTCAGGCGGTCAACACTGTTATGGGCCAGAATGGGGTATTGACCAATAACGAGACTCAGCCGGTGGTGTTCAATAGCAGCGTTGTCGCATCGTCATTCACGGGTAATGGTGCTGGATTGACCGACCTTCCACAATCGGCCAACACGATCCCATGGCTGACTGCGACCCCGACATATCGCCCTTCTTGCTGGTGCTCATTCAATGACTGGGATGGGACTCCGCCTTACGACATGGGGAATTACTACTACGGATACATCACCAATTTGGCAATCAACTGGCACTCGAATGGAATGTATGCCGCCGGCTATCAAACCATCTGGCTTGATGATGGTTGGCAGGCCCTTGCAAGAGACCAGTATGGGGACCTGACCTGGAACGCAGCTACCTTTACCAACGGCGGAGTTCCGGTTCTTACAGCATTCCTGCACAACCTTGGGTACAAAGTCATTATCTACACGGCTTACGGAACCAACTTGACGGCAGGAGCAACCCATACTTGCCTTGGCTTTCCCGGAACAACTCCTCTGACGATCAATCAAGACTTTCAAACGTTCGCTAATTGGAACGTGGATGGCGTGATGGTGGATGCCTGCATTGGAAGCGACGACACTAGCAACGCTGGTGGCCTGGTGAATGATCCAACTTATGCTTATACAAGACAAGAATTCACCAACATCGCGAACGCCATTTCAGCGGTTAATCCCCCTCACCAATTTTTCATGTTGCCAGTAATCGCAGTGTGGCCTCCACCGCCGGAGACGCCACTTTACTTCAACATGGCTAATGGATGGGGCGCAACTCCTGGGGGCTATGTTGATACACTCTTGACTCCTTACCAACAACTGGAACCAATCGTCGCTTCCTTTCGATTTGTGGCAACTAATTCGGCGGCTTGGGATTCCGCAAACTTTTTCATTTTCGCAGAAGGCGCGTCTGAGGGGGGGTGGAATTACACCGCAATTCCAACTAAGGCGATGATCTCAATGAGCGCGATGGCGTGCTCGCCTATGCGAGCATCTGGCAACATGGGAAACGGACCTGGTTCGTTTCAAGGTGGGGTTTATCCTTACTACACAAACCTCAATGTCACTCCGCTCATCCAAGACCCGTACGCCAAGTGCGGCACCGAAGTTTACTCGAACAATTATGTCGAGATTTTCATGCGGCCAATCGGTTACACAGGGTCCGGCACGAACTTGATCGCCGTTTACAACTCTGGCAGTTCGCCTGTGAATTTTCCGCTAACCTGGGATAAGATTGGGATTGCGCCCGGCTCGACTCTTTCTTTCCAAGACCTCTGGGCGAATACGAATATCACGTTCATCAATACCAACTACACAATCCCGATGCTGGCCACCAACCTGATGCTGTTCAAAGAGTGGGCGTCTTACGGTGGTGTTGCGCCGTGGACCTCAACCACGGGCAGCCAGATTCTCTCTAACTCAATGTCCTCTTGGCCGGCATTCCCCGCGGCCCCCGGCGCTTATTGTCCGGTGAACAGTAACGGCTTCCCGTATGTGCTCGTTAGCACTAACGGTAGCGGCGGCGGTTCTCCGACGTGGACCGGCACCAACAAATATGGGTGGTAATATGGAAACTTGCCAAGGAATCTCCGGTTCGTGCGATAACAACATCGTGTTTATGACGACGCTTCTGACGCCGCCTACGCCGTAATATGTCAACTCCAGTCACTTTTACCTTCGGAAAAACGCCCGTAGGCTTTTGTCCAAACGCCACGACGCCCAACCTCATGTGGGATCAAGTGTGGGCGATGCTCGCGGGCATCATGTCCGGCAGCGTGTCCGCCCAGTCGTCGTTCTATCCCAGTTCGACGGCCCCACCTGCATCTTTGCAAGGTCAAGTCATCTGGGGCAAGACGGACAATTATGGCAGCCCCGTTCCGGGACAATGGCTCTTTTGGTGGTCGCCCGCCGTTGGCGCATGGGTTTGGCCGCACCCGAAGCCGCCCGGCAGTCCAGAACTCATGATCTGGAACGACATCGAGAATCCAAATCTGTGGCAGTATGACGGAGGCGACACGCCGGGAGTTGATCCAACCGTCACGGCTCCAACAGCGGCAACGGGCGCCATGTGGTTCATTAAACACGCCGTCACGGATTTCAAGATGCTTATCAGCGCCGGGACGAGTCCAGCCAGCTACAATGGGCAACCCGCAACAGTGCTTACCCAGGGCCAGACTGTTGGCGAGGAAAAGCATGTCCTCACTATGGACGAGATTTGGCATCAACATCCGATTGGAAATGTGTCTATTGATTCCAGTGATGCCAACAACACGCCTGGATTCCGACAGTTCGTTCTTGAAACCAATCCCGGTGGCGCCGTTCCCCTGACGCCAAACGCTCCAGGTTTCATTGCAGCAGAATGGCAAGGCGCGACAGCCAGTGGTACTAAGGGCGGTGGAACGGTGCAAGATATTGGGTCCGCTCAACTTGTCGGTCCACCCGTCGGCGTCCAGACTGACACGCCAACTCAAGCTGACTCGAATCACCCAAACACCGTAAGCAATTTAACGCCACCCGCACCTTCGGCACACAACCTACTCCCGCCGTCTATGGTTGTGATGTATGCGCAGAGGACGGGGCGCATTTTCTACCGAGGGAACTAACATGCCATTAAGAAACACTTTAGCAGATGCGCTAGCACCCACCAGCGGCATTTGCGCCGCGTTGGGCGTGTTCACCCCGGACGAGCGCGTCATTGGTTGGATTAACGCGGCATCGGGTCGGCTGTTCATCTCTGGTCCGTGGATCGGCACTATTGAGAAGGCGACCATACAGGTGACAAATCAGCTTCTCACCCTGCCGGCAGAGTTCGCCACTGCGGAACAGATTGCCATCGGATGCGAGCCGGTTGATTTGCGGACTCCCTGGGCGGAATTCGACCCCAACGGGTTTGGCGTTATCAACGACCCGGAACCTGGCACAGATAATCGGATGTGGTTCCGAGAATCTGGCGCGTTACGCCGCAATAGCGCCTGTACGTTCCAAGACATCCCCAAGAGCGCGCCATCCACGTTGACATTGCAATGTGACGTTGCGGCTGACGTGGGGCTGAAAGTTACAGTCCTTGGCTTTGACAATGCTACTCCTCCTAACTGGGTCAGGACACAAGTGAATGGCGCGTGGCAAGACGGGGAAGTCATTGCCCTATCCCAAAGTCCTGGAACAATATCCAACACGACATTCTCGAAGATCACCGGAATTCAATTCCCATCCGGTCGCAGTGGCCAATCCTGGCTCTACGCTTCTGACGGCACGATGATTGGCCATTACCAGTATTGGGAGACCTATCCGAGCTACCAACGGTATCTGCTGCCGTTCCTAGCTCTGAATCAGCCCGCCCAGGTGGACATCCTGGGCAAGCGCAACTTCCGGCCTGTGTCTCAACCAACGGATTGGCTCCCCATCCCCAACCTCGAAGCCCTGCGCTTGGGTTGCATGGCGGTCAAACGGGAGTCGGAGAATTTGTTCAAAGAGGCGGCGGTGTTCATGAACGGCGTGGTTGACCGTCGAACGGGACAGGTTGTCCAGGACGGTGCAATCACGATTCTGGATAAGGAATTGAGGCACTTCACCGGCGGGGGCGAGGTTGCGGCTTTCAGGACATTTGGGGCCGTAGGGCCAGCAGGTGAACCAATAGAGGCATTTTTGTAAACGTATGTTTGGACTCGATATTGCAGAAGGACTGGTTAGCAACGCTCTTCGTGGCACGCCCACGATGCCGCAGTTTAATACAGTGTCTCTTGGAACCGAACAGAGCAAGGCCATCGGCGCTAATGCCGCATCCGTTCCCGCTCTGGAAAGCCTCGCAAGTGGAGTCAACCAGTTCAGTATTGACCAGTTGACAAAATCCATTTTGAAGCTCGACCCGGCCTACACTTCTCAGCAGTCAGCAATGTCCAAAGACATCGCCTCAGAGTTGACAGGTCAGATACCAGCCGATGTTCAGAATGCGATTCAAAGAAGTGCCGCAGCCAAATCGCTTGGCACTGGCACAGAGATGAGCGGGGCTGCCCGTGATTTGGTAGCGAGAGACCTTGGCTTAACCAGCCTGGGTTTGATCGATAAGGGCATTTCCTCAGCCGAGAATTGGCAGAGAACATCCGCTGCCATGGCACAGCCTGAGATGATGAACTTCGGCTCGATGTTTGTTACCCCAGGCCAAGAAACATCTTTGGACGTTGAAGAACGCAATACGCAGTTCCAATACGAATGGGGCAAGAATCTCATGAAATGGCAGGGATCGCCGGGTTATGCGGCGGCAGCGGGGCTGGATAAGGAACAGGGCCAGATGGATCAGATGATGATGAGCGCGGGAAAACTAGCAGGGTCCGCGTTAGGCGGCATGATATAGGAGAAAATTATGGCAGACATTTGGGGAGCATCAGGAGCACCGCGGTGGCAAGCGCCACAAGAAACCGCCCTTGAGTCCTACCGAGCCGGTGAGTCGGTAGCGCAGTCATTCTCTCAGGCGTTTTCTTCCGCTTTCGACCGCGCACAAGAACAGGCGAGTCCATTGGGAAAAGCTCGGATAGCCCAGGCCCAAGCTCAAACTCAAGCATCGATGTTCCAGATTGATCAGGCTAAAAATGAGGCTAATGCTCAGGTGGAGGATCAGAAATCACTCTTTCCATGGCTTTCCCTGACACCGGATAAGCGCATGGAGACGCCAATTCCATCGGCTCCCAAGAGCAAGATGTTCTGGCAGATAGTCCAAAACACGCAGAGGAATGATGAGCAGTTTGCGTGGAGGAAACAGGCGGCGGACAATAACAGCCTTAAAACAAAGCTGCAACTCAAGGTTGAGGAAAACACTCTCAAGGATATTGACGCCCTGCCGGAGGACTTGCAAGGTGAAGTCATGTCCGCGCCCAATCCTGAATTGATGCGTGCCAGGCTTTCAGACGCGAAGCAGATTGCGGAACAACGCAAGACTACCGCCGCAGCGGAAGCCCGCGCCAGAGGCGATACCGTCACAACTACATTTTCTCCACGAGGTGAAACCACAACCGTCAAATCGGCTCCGGGCGCTGCTGTTGGTCCCCACACAATCGAGACTCAAAAACTGCCCAGTGGGCAGTTGGTTTGGCGTGACACTGGAGCCAAGGGAGTAGCTGGCGCGTGGAAAACTCTGCGCGACCCCGCCTTGGAACTTGAAGGGCGAGCGGCGTTGACCAGTTACAACAAGGCCCTGACAGAGTACAACATGGCAGTGCAGAAGAATGGCCTGGACTCAAAAGAGGCGGAGGATGCACGCAAGGGCATCAAGTATGCCGAGGATGAACTCAACTCTCTCTACACGGCCAAAATGGGTACTTCCACTGAAAAAGAAGCACCGTCTAAATCACAAGCCGAAGCGATGCCTGGAACGAAAGAGCCGGCATCAATGATGGGAACCATTGACAATCCGGCCAATCCCACGAGCCAGGAGGAATTCGACGCCCTTCCGTCCGGAGCATTCTTCATCAATCCCGCAGACGGTAAGCTAATGAAAGTGAAATGACATGCCCACTCTTGATTTTAGCTCCGCCGCCGTGGCTGTTCCAGACTTCTCGAACAAGGCTGAGCCGGTTATCGAGAGGCCCAAGTCAAAACCGTTAGACTTCGCCGGACCCCGCTCGACTACCTACGGAGGCCCACCCAAGGCGGCGGGCGATATGTCAGCGGTCTGGTCTGATCTTTCCGAAGAACTAAACAACCCTCGATTTACCACGCCGGACCTTGAGATAAAACCGGACGATTCCATTGCAATGGCGGCTGGCAAAGAGGCGATCAACATCATTAAGGGTGTACCTGAATTCCTCAGTTCTGACACCGGACTATTGAGCATTGCGGCGGGCTACGGTGCTCCCCGTGTGGTATCCGCTCTTTTCAGCCTGGACATGGCCAAAGACCTTGGTAAGCAGATTCTCGAATCTCACAAGGATTGGAATCGGATGACGGCATCACAGAAAACCAAAGCTGTTGTGGACATGGCTGGCAGTGGAATCTTCGGCACGCTTACGGGGATTCACGCCACAAGGGCACCAAAGGCACCAAAGGCACCAGGAGAAATTCTTTCTCCCAGGACAACCGAAGCTGTCGCCTCCCTTGGTGAATCACTCAAGATGCCCAAAGGAGCCACGCCATCACCCGCAGCGCAGTCCATGGCTGCCGTGGCGGAAACGGGCGTACCTATCGAGGGGGAGACTACCAAGACTTTAACCCCGCAGACCGAAGCGGCTGCGCGGGAAGTCGCAGCAACACCAAAACCTGAACCAAAGGCCGAAGATGCCACTGAAACGCGGAAAAAGCCGGAAGACGTTCGAGAGCAACGTGAGGGAGATGATAAGGGCCGGGCACACGAGAGACCAAGCACTGGCGGCGGCGTACCGCCAGAAGCGGAAGGCGCAGCACAGCAAGCGATAGCCTTCGATCCCGCCAAGACCGGGCCGATAGCGGAATCTGGCCCGGAGACATCCGATGAATCTGTTGGCCTTGAGAGCACAGAATCTCTACTCAAGAGAACCAAACCCGGAGAGGAACGGGATGCCGCATTTTCCGCAAGGGCAGCGGCACTTAAACGGTTGTCCCGGTCCTTAAAATCTGGAGATGTTATTGTTGATGAGGATGGAAATCGCTATGTTATTGACCAGGTTTTTAGCGATGGAACGATTTTCTTCAGAGGCAAGTCGGGTGAATACCATCTTGGCCCGGAGGACAAAATTGAGAGAGCCAAGACCGGGCCGATAACCGCGGCGGCATACAAAGACCCGAAGACCGGCGAAGTGTGGACCGGGCCGAACCACCCGGCGATCCTGGCAGAGCACGGCGTCAAGGGCTTCGATACGCGCGAGAGCAGGAACACTCCGGCGTTCGGCTACGTCACCCAGTCCGGCGACTTCATCCCGCGCGCGGAATCCTCGCCGATTGCCAAGTTCCACGACCAGCAACTTGAACCATTCGAGCACGGCGAGGGCGGGGAAGGCCAGCCAGGGTCAGAGCAGGTCGCGGCAAAACCTGGCGGCGAGACGCCGCTGTCGGAAACTAAAGTTGCGCCGGAGGGTCAAAACGTTCCATCAGAAGCCCCAACCGTTGCGCCGGAAGCCCCAGTTGTTGCAAAAAGTGCAACACCTGAGCCAGCCAAGCCTTTGGTGCCTGGGGAAAGTGCCGGGCCTGCGCCCGAAGCTGCCAGTGAGGGAGGCAGAGCAGCCACAGAAGAGCCTCGCCCCAGCGCGCCAAAACCCGCTCCCGCCGAGACTGCGCCGAAGCCTGCCGCTCCTTTTCCCGAAGAAACCCAATCCCAACCGTCCGCCAAGGAGGGTGAGGCCAAGCCCCCCGGCCCATCCGATGTTGGTCCTGGCACTGGCGTAGGACCAGGAATGGGCGGTGCTATCCCTTCCGAGTTTGGAGAAGAAGGCTCCATCGTGTCCAACATATTCGCCGCGATTGACGCAGACCGGGAAGCTCGCGGACTTGAACCGATGCCGCCGGCCAAGGGCCGCTCCTGGGATCAGGATGAGAAAATAGCCATGACCAGACTGAATCGGGACCCGGACTGGATTCCCAATCTGATCAAACAGGTTTCGGAAAACCCTCGCCCACTTCTTTCCTGGGAGCAGGCGGGCATGGTGTTCACCAAAGCCAAGTGGAAGGCCGAACAGAATAACGCACTCCGGAAAATTGCCCAGGCATTTGAGGATGGCCGCCAGGATGACATTGCTACAGCCAAGAGTGAGGAGGCTGTTTGGGCGGACAAACTGCAAGAGATGGAAGATGCGGTTGGACGCGGCGGGACCGGCAGCGAAGCTGGCCGTTCACTCCAGGCGCAGAAGATGGGCGTGACTGATGACTTCGACTTGGTTGAAGCGGTAATGCACAAACGGGGCGCGCGCGGAGGTAAGGAGCTATCCAACGAGGAAATCGCCGCACTGAAAAAAGAAGTGGACGCATGGAAATCCGAGAACGAGAAATACCAGAAATCGCTCGCCGACAGAGAAAAGCGGATTTCAGACTTGGAATCCCAACGCGCAATGGAGGAAGCCAAACGGGCAACCGAGGCGGAAAAAGCGCCAAGCAAATACATAATCGGCATCGCGGAGAAGATAGGTTCGGCTCTACACGAGAGGGCCAACGGCGCTCGCGCAAGGTTGAAAGGGAAACTGCTGTCAGTCAGTCCTGAAGACCTCAAAGACATCGCGGAGATTGGCGCAGACGTGATTTACAACACCGGCTTAGACCTCGCCAAGTGGTCCGCTAAACTCCTTGGTGAGTTCGCTGATGATGCTAGAGAAAAAATACGCCCCTACCTTGATCAGATTTTCAAGCAAAGCCAGGATATAGTTGAAAAGTTAGCTGAGAAAGCGGCACCCAAGGGCAAGTCCGAGCAGGTCAAGCGGGCAATAAATAAGCAGTCACCGCAGGAAATCCACAGCGCATACTCCAAGACAATCCGTGAGAAACTCGATAAGGGCGAGAAAGGAAAGCTCAGTTACTACCTTCAAAAGCTGGCACGCGACCTATACGCGGAGGGCGTAACCAGCCGTGACGAGATGGTGGACAGATTGACGGAAATCGTCCAGGAAGAATCGCCTAACATGTCCCGTCAGGAAGTCGCGCGCGCCTGGAGTGGTTACGGTGATTACCGGCAGCTTTCCCACGATGAAATCTCAGTTGCCCTTCGCGGTATGAAGGGTGAACTTCAACAGATTGCCAAACTGGAGGACATGCAGGCCGGCCAACCGCCGCTCAAGTCTGGAATGGCTAGGCGCGAGCCTTCCGAGGTGGAGAAGAAGTTGATCAAGCTGGTCAATGACGCGAAGAACAAGTTCCAAATCCCAATCAGCGACCCCGAAACGCAACTCAAGTCCTCGTTGGACACCCTCAAGGCATCGCTCAAAAGCCGAATCGAGGATTACCAGGACAGACTCGACCGGAAAGACTTCGCCCCTCGCCCACGTCGCGAAATCAAACTCGATGAAGAGTCCCTCCGTCTCAAGGCTGCACGCGACCGCATCTATAAGAAGTTCCGCGAGGGGTTGATTGCCGACCGGCTCAAGAATCGGACATCTTGGGAGAAGGCGATGGACTGGGCAACGAAGGTTCGACGTTCTGAAGTGCTTACTTCCCTGACTGTCATCCCCAAACTGGCGTCCGCTGGTTTGGCTCGGTTCGGAGCGTTAGCGGCTGAGGATGTTGTAGGAGAAGTCTGGAGCCACATTCCTGGAGTGTCCAGCATCTCCGCAAAGGCACCCCTGGAAGGCGGTGGGGTTAATCTACGAGCCGACATGCGCGGCTATGGCGCGGCATTCACCAAAGGATTGAAGGACGCATACGACGTAATCAAAACCGGGCACAGCGATCTCGATGTTCTGTATGGGAAAGCCGCCGAGAGTTACACAGGCGAATCTGAACTTGGCAGCGCCCTTATTGCCCTGCCCGGCCGCGTTCACGGCATGGAGAAATCTCCGGTGAAGCGCCAAGCATTCGAGCGTGCTGTTCAACGCCTGGGGGAATGGTGGGCGCAACAGATGGATGAGTCCGGTAAGCCCATTGACATCAACAACCCGATGGTTCAATCACGCATCATGGTGGACGCCTACAAATACGCCAACCGCCAGATTTTTTTGCAAGACAATGCCATTGCCGCGGCGGTGAATGCCGGACTCCGAACGCTTGAACAGAAGGATAAAACAACTGGCAAACCGAGCTTGGGAAAGAAAGCGATTGCAACCTCAGTCCGCACCGAATTGCCGATTATGAGGGTGCCCCTCAACATCGCCGCCGAGACTATGAGCTACGCCGTTGGTTGGGCTACTGGAGGTGGTAAAATACTCGCCGCCGCCCTGGGCGATGGGGTGAGGAACTTGAAGCCGGAGGAAGCAGACTTCATCATGCGCCAACTCAAGAAGGGGACCATCGGCGCCGCGGTGATGTATTTGGGCTATGTCAACCGCCACAACATCGGCGGATACTACCAACCCGGCCAGCGCGGCGAAAAGCAAGTCCCATGGGGAAATATCCGCGTCTTTGGCAACAACATTCCGTCCTGGCTCTTGCATAATCCACTCCTGGAATGCCTGCAAATCGGGGCCACTGTTGGCAATATAGCAGAGTCGCAGTTGAAGCGCGGGGGAGAGAAGCAGGGACTTACTATGGGCATTATGGGTGCCGCCCTCGGAGTTGCGGATGAGACGCCGATTGTCAGAGAAGCCTCCGAAATCGGAAAGGCGATGGACCCGCGAGAGCGCCAGAGGGTTTTAGGACAACACGCGGAGTCTTTACTGGTTCCTGCGGCGGTCCAGCAGGCCGCAAAATGGACTGACCCGGCTAAGAAACGAAACCCCAAGACGGTTGGCCAGTGGATCAGGAGTGGAATTCCTGGCGCGAGAGAAACCGTCCCGGCAGCGAAGTGAAGTCAATGGCCAAATAACTCCAAGTTTCGCTAGCGGGGCAGACCATATTTCTGGCCTCAATGGATGGAATTCGGAAATGTGAACCACAGATAGTACTGTACTTCTAACCCCTCCGTTCCTCTCTGTCTTTCTTTCTCTTCCAGAGCCTTCGAGGGAGAGAGCGAGCACGGCAGAGCATCCCCAAAGATGCCCGTGCCGCGCCACTTCCAAAGCCCCGTCGGTCGCTTCGCTTCGCCAATGGCCCTGAGTTTCGTATAGCCCGATCCCAGGCACGCCAGACTATCAAGAGGGCTACCCCCCCGCTTCGCGCTCTAGCGTTATGCACCCACGCGCCCGGACGATGCTCTTTCTTTCCGGGATGTCGCAGCATTGGCCGAAAGGTTTTGAGCCGAAATGCCTTGCTGTGCGTCGGGGTTCCACTTGAGATTGACCTTGATAAACTGGTGTGCCATCTGTTTGGCTCTCTTGATGGAGTGCCAAATATCGCGCCCGTTCCAATTAACCCTAATCGGATTCTCGTTGTTCAAAATGACAGCCTGGAAACCTGATTCGATGGCAAGAATGATGAAGTGAAAACCCCTGTACGCAAAGATGCCCGCACCCTTTTGGGGAGCGGGCAAATTGACAGTGGCCCTCGAAAGAACACTGCACGTTGCTGGCGTCGGACTCAAAAGACCGTCCGCCAAATCTTTCAACTCGCATGGTTTTTCGAGGACCATGGTTCAATCCTAACCTAACCCTCCTTCACCGTCAACAACTATTTTTCCGCTTCCGCCGGCGTGGCATCCATCGCACGCTTAACCCTCTGCACCGTCATCGGCGAGCACCCGCAGCGCAGGGCGCAATCGCGGATGCTCTTATTCGCCCGAAGCATTCGCACTACGTCTGGGTGAGCCTTGAGCGCGTCCAAACGGAAGCCTACTGGCCGACCTAGCACCTGGCCATTCCGGCGCGCCTCAGCCAATCCGCTGCGCGTCCGCTCGATAAGCTGCTCCCGCTCTGCTCGCGCCATCTCCGCCAGGAGGGCGAACATGATCGCCGCAGCGGGATTCCTCTTGCCGTCCGGCAACAGCGTCTCAATCCTCTGCGCATTCCACCAAAGGCTAACACCCAACTCCGCCAAGTCCTCAACGAACTTGTGGGCCGTGCTGTTGCGCCTGGCGACCCGCGATACCTCATGCACCAGCACCTTTTGAATCTTCCCATCCCTAGCCAACGTCATCACACGCTCCAGGTCCGGCCTTTCCTTCGAGTTGCCAGACAACGTGATGCTCACGCACTCAACGACCGCCCAGTTGTTCTCCTGGCAGACATTCCGCAATTCGGATTCCTGCCGGGCATCCTCCTGCTTGTTCGAGCTAACGCGGGTCAAT
>Ga0116128_1000217_pt1 | contig 37307 bp, 53 predicted proteins | sample June2015DPH_16_1_3_FD_88974 | JGI IMG/M metagenome (GOLD analysis project Ga0116128, IMG submission 88974) | Peatland microbial communities from SPRUCE experiment site at the Marcell Experimental Forest, Minnesota, USA - June2015DPH_16_150 | ecosystem: Environmental > Terrestrial > Soil >... | reverse complement strand
CTGTAAGTAATCAGGCCAAAACTGTGTCGGGCTGGGGTTCAAGCAGCATCGGCACGAACACGCATGAAAAAATAACAGGCTTTGGTTTTACCGTTCTTTCCAATGCGGTCATAAGGGGAATTAAGGTTCAATATAATACTACGGGTTCTACTGTCGCTATTGACCCCAAAACTACATTAATGAAGGCTGGCTCAGATTATGGTGACACGCAAAACTGGATAAACCTTGAGGGCGGAACGTCATGGTGGTTTTCTAATATCACAACCCCGTTAGGCAGTTCTTCTGATTTGTGGGATGGCGATTGGTTATATTCTGACATCAATAACAATAGCGGTTTCGGTGTAGATGTTGGGGTCAGCACACATGCCATTGGAGCAACATGGAGTTGCACGTCAATTACAATCACAGTCTATTATACAACGAATACTTTTTCGCTGTTAGGTATTGATTCTACGGGATGGACTGCTTACGCGTCGGGCGGAACTGCCACGAAAGTCACGAATGTAATTTCCGGCATGACCTATCTTATGGGCAAGGAAGTGCAGGCGCTGGGTGACGGGGCAATTATCTTTGACGAAACGGTTGCCGCAGATACTATAACTTTTTCGTATTACTGTAATAAAATCCACATAGGACTTCCCTATACCACAACAATAGATCCGATGAATCCTAATATCGGCAGCCAGCAAGGAACATCAAGGGGGAAAAAGCAAAAGATAAGCCGTGCTACTTTATGCTTCTATGAAACATTTGGCTGCAAGGTGGGGTCTAATAATAAAAAACTTTACAATGTTGGCTATGGTTATTCTATTGCTCCGGGAACTCTCGGCGTTTTCGGCTATTCCCTGAGTCCGGGCAATACCTACTTGATCCCGTTTGGAACGGGTACAGCGCCTACTCTTTTTACAGGCGACATAACGGTTGATATAGATGGCGGGTGGGACGATGAGGCAACAATAACAATCGTCCATGATCTGCCCTTACCCTTTACGCTTAAAGCCATAATTCCGCGATTGAGCGTTGCAGACGGCGGATGAGAATTGATCTCAGGGTTGTGCCTTTTGCGGCAGAGCATGCGATAGATATTATAACCCGTAACCGGGGCATGGGCAAGGTGCTCTCTGAAAAGATGGTGAATGAAATGCTGACCGCGTATCTTAGCCCCGGCAGCGCAGCTCTTACGCTTATGTGCTTTCAAGCCCCGGTCATGTGTGCGGGCATAATAAACCTCGGATGGAAACGCGGAGAAGCATGGATACTTATTTCGGCACTTTTTTATAAATACAAGCTGACCGCATTCAGAGAACTTAAAAAAAGATTGCCCTTAATGGCTGAAGAAAAAGGTTTTTGCAGGGTACAGGCGGTGTCGCTAACACATGATGAAAAATGGTTTAAATGTCTCGGTTTTGAGTTGGAGGGTTTTCTTAAATGCTACGGGCCTTCAAATGAATCTGTATATATGTATTCCCGAATTTTTAACAAGGATGCAATAAAATGGAACTAACTGCTACCAATATGGCGGGTTTGTTTTCCGGGATGGGTCTTGCTGGCGGTACTGTCGGCGCGGTTGCCCAATACAAAAAGGGTCAGGCGGAAAGCGCGGCCTATGATTATAACGCAAATGTAGCCCTTGAAAAAATGAGGGAAGAATCCGAAGCCTCCACAGCCAAATTCTCTAACCTTATGGGAAGGCAGAGGTCGCTTTATGCAAAAGCCGGAGTTGATATTACAAAAGGCTCTCCGCTTCTTATCCTTGCCGATACCGCTATGCAGGCAGAGGAAGAACAGGAGAGGATTAAATACGCCGGGGAAACATCCGCTACTTTGCAAAAATATTATGGAGATGTTGCCTCATACGCCGGGACAACGGGGGCTATGGGCACTTTTCTAACAAGTATAGGGCGTGCGGGTTTAGGGTACGCAGCCGCGCAAAAGGGCATAAACAGCCCGTGGATAGGATAGATTATGCCGCTAATACCAACCTCAATAACACCTAAAGAAGTACCGATGCCCGAACTATCACCGGGCATGGCGGGTGCTCCATTTGCCGCCGTGGAAAAAGCGGCAGAGGGTATTGAATCAACCGCGCAGTATGGGGCAAAAGTTTATCGCGCCATTCAAAGCGCAGAAGACCATGTTTCGATGCTGAAGACGGAGAACCTTGTCAATGGCGATATTGAAAAGGTGATTGAGGGTTTTGAACAAAGGACTGATTATAATAATTTTACTGGTGATATTCAGAAGCAGACCGATGAGCTTCTTAAAAAGTACCATGACCAGTTAGGGAATAACGAACGTATATGGAACCATGTCGAGCCGTGGCTTGGCGGGAAAATAAACACGGTCAAGCATGTAATAGAAATGAAACGGCTGAAACTTCTCACGGAAGATGGGAAGTACCAGCTTGACATAGCAGCCGACGAAGCCTCGCAGCAATGGTCTGAGCTTACACAGCAAATAGACCATGCCACGGAAGAAGCGGGCATAACCCTAATATCCGCTGATGCTGACGCTTCAATTTTACAGACGGGTGTTGATCTAAAACCAAAAGGAATAGGCAAGCTGTTAGCCCAGCGTGCGGCCGTGGAAAACGAATACAGGGCAAAGCTCACATTAGCGGCAAACGATCACATCATTACAGCACATGAACTGCACGAACGCACACAGAAATTTCTTAAGAAGCGGGAGGAATCGGAAGTTATTTTAGGTCTGAAAAGCAATGACCCATCATTGATTGTCCGTACATTAAAGAAGATGGACGCGGGAATATATAAGGACATTGATCCAAAGGAACTCGCCAATTTTCAAACATACGGAGAGAACAGGCTTGAAGTTGTTAAAAACAAGATGGACAGGGAGCAGGGCGAACTTGCGGTAAATGCCTCAATAGGAAAACTCGAATCCAGATGGCAGCACGAAGACGGAAGTTTTGATTTTGGTTCTGCCGAAAGAGAATTACAGAGCGAGGACTTTCGCAGGGAGAACGGGCTTCTCGATAAAAACGGCAATCCTAACCGTAAATTAATAAATGAAGCAGAAACCTACATTCATGCGAAGAACGCCGATACAGAGAGGATACAGAGGGAAGGCAAAGAGAAAGAGGCGCGGGGTGTTATTGAAGATATTGTAGGCGGGAAACTCGGAGAAGCAAGTAAAAAATTAAAGCAGAGCAAGTTCCTCAAGGGAACGCCTGAAGGATTACAACTTTTAAACGGCATCAGGACATGGGGCAAGAGGACGGATGAAGACGTTTCAAACCATGAGGACAGAAAGGAATATTTACGCATACAGGAATTAATAGACGGCGGGAACTATGATGAAGCCAAAAAGGAGATTGTCAATACCAATCATCTGAAAAGCGGGACAGCCTTTGCGCTTCTTGGTCGTCTTGATAATAGAGAATTGAAAGACACTAATCATGGATTATCTCAGGCGAATAAATATCTCACAAGCCAGATTGCTCCGAGCAAAGGTGCGCTACTTCCTTCAATACCCGCTGAGACCGAAAAGGCGGCGCAAGCACAACAGGAACTTCAAAAGTGGGTAAAGGAAGAAACAAAGAAAGCCACAGAAGGAAAACGAGTACCAGTTACAACAGAAGAAATATTCAATAAGGCGAAAGAGATCGTACCTCATTACAGGATGAAGATTGACGAAAAGGTGAAGTCAATAAAAGAGAGCATGCAATCAGGGAAGCCGAGCGGATGGGAGAAGATAAAGGGCTTTTTTGTTCCGAAATATACGCCGAGCACAGAAGCAAAACAGGAAAACACGATTACTACGAAGTCCGGCAAGCAAGCGTGGTTATGGCCTGATGGTCAGTATCATTATAGTGCGCCAACGGCTACAGCAAAGACCACAAAGGACATACCAAAAAGCAGAGAAGAAGTTGACCCGCAATATCGTGAAATGTACGACCTTGAACAAGCGGCAAAGAAATGAACGATATAGTTTCACAGAATGATATGCCAAATGTAAGCAGGGGGGATATTGTACCTATGGCGGATTTACCCCATCACGCCGAGCCTTCTCCATTCCCCGTTGATCAGTACGTGGACAACCATGTGAAAGATTTTACTCCTGATAAGCAGGTTGAACAGAGAAACGGATTCACCCAGTTTTTCAGTAATATTGCTGACCCGTGGATGGCTACGGGATATACGGCGGCATCTGCTATTAATCGCGGCATAGCGAACATGGCGGATACTTTTGATGTGCTTACAAAATATATACAGCGTGAGACAGGCATGGAACGCGGCGGACTATTTGAGAAGGCGGCGGAAGAATATAACCGTAATGCTGGTTACTGGAAGGATAGGGCGGACAAAGTAGGCGTGGGGTTTCTTGAAGAATTGGTAGGTGAAGCGGTGGGCGGAGCAGTTCCGGGGATTGTAGATTTTGCCTTAAAAGTGGCATCCGGCTTTACCATACCCGCCGTTACAGGTGCGGAGAAGGCAATCGAGCATGACCAAGACCCGTTTATCGGCGGCCTTATAGAAGCGGCAAAAACAGGGACGCTATACGGCGTGTTCAAGATGATACAGCCGTTTTCAAGATATATTCAGGCTACCATGATGGGGGGGACGTTCGCCCTTGAGAGCGCAATGGAAGCTCCTGAAGGTCAGAAGATAAAAGAAGCCGCAAAGGGGTTAGGAACGGGATTGTTGTTTTCTTCTTTGTCGAGTCCCGGCGGCGTGAAGGTTCGTGATTTATACCCTGAGATTGGGCGAAGCGTGCCTGAGTTTAGGAAAGAGATAGAAGCCGAGGGACAACCCACGGCGGAAACTAAAATTGTTCAACCTGAGCCATCCTCGCAAGCCGAAATTAAAGGCGTAGGCGCGAAAGCCCGCGGCGCAAAGGGCGAAACCGCTCCCGACATAGACCAGCTTACACAATCCCTTGAGAACCTTCCCAAGACTACCACCTTTAATGACAGGATGAAGTTCTCAGAACAGGCATCCGCTATCTACAAGGGTGTCATGGCAGCCCCACGTAATGCCTTTGAGAAGGTCAAGGCTATAGGGGCTTCGGTATGGGATTGGTATAAAAACTCAGAAGTCAAGTTCACCAACTTTGACAAGGTATTCATGGAGCATCTTGGCGGAATAGATATTTCAGGACTCAAAACTCAGAAATGGGCGGAACAGATAATCTCCACGGTATCGAGAAAAAAAAGAGAGGCAATGGCGAATTACGTTGCAGCCGGAGGGGATGCTGCAAAGCTCAGGGAATGGGCGGACAAATCACAAGACCCTGCTATCAAGAAGGGTTATGAGAACGCACTAACTTTAAGCGACGAAGAAAAGACCTTTGCCGAAAACATCAGGCAATATTACAGCGCAAAACTCGATAAGGCTATCGAAGCGGAGATGATAGACCACGGTGTTTCTGATTACGTCAATCAGGTCTTGAAGAAAAAAGACCCGATGACGGGCAGAATTATGGCGGAATCCAACGCCGGATTATTCAGGGCAAACCCCGCATTTCTTAAAAAGAGAATTTTTGAACACTTCTTCGATGGTGAGCAGGAAGGATACACCTACGAGAAGGACATTGGAAAACTCATTACTATTTACGAGAATTCTTTTAACAAGGCTATTCTGACAAGGAAGTTCGTCAAGGATTTACCTTCTCAAGATGCAGCCGATGGGAAGCCCCTTGCGATAGTTTCGGGTTCTGGTGTTGAATTACCCGGAGGGGAGAAGCCGTCAGAATCCTATCTAATTAAGCCCCGTACAATTAAGGACGAGGATTACGGTCTTTACCGTGAAATACCACACTCCGCATTAAGGGGTTATAAATGGGTAGGTAAGGATGCCGAGGGCAAACCCATCTTTTTACAAGGTGATTTACTTATCCATAAAGAGGGATACAAAAAGCTGAAAAACGCCCTAGCTAAATCAGCATTACAAGAAAACGCTGTCACGGCTGCCATACTCAAAGGAAGCGGGGAATTAAAGAATACACTCCTGAGCATTTCCCCGTTTCATCAGGTGACGGAAATTGAACACGCTATCGGTCACAAGGTTAATCCGTGGGGTACTCATGCACTCGATACGGAAGATCCCGTACAGAGAGAGCTTATCAATCACGGACTGAAAGTTTATGGCGGTGATTCGGCTTCGCTGTTCTCTGAGGGATTATTCGGATCAGGATTAATAGAAAAGATACCCCTGCTTGGCCCTGCATCCCACAAATACAAGGAATATCTATTCAAGAAAAAGATTCCTGAAATTAAGATGAACATGGCTATGGATGCTTTTGAAAGAAATCAGGCGCGGTATCCTGAATTAAACAGGGATCAGCTTTTAAAGTTAAGCGCGGATCAGGCTAACCATGCTTTTGGGGAACTGAACTATAAGGCTATGGGTAGAAACCCTACCCTGCAAGATGTTTTCAGGCTTGCGGCGCTTGCCCCGGATTTTCTCGAGGCGCGGGCGGGATTTGCATTACAGGCATTGAAGCCATACGGAAAAGAACAGGCGGCGGCCTTAATCCGACTTGCCGCTTATAACTTTATAGGTGCAAGAATTCTTGGTGCGATTATAGGAGACGAAGCGGATAGACTTGCGAATGACCCCATAGATTATGCTGCTTATACTATGAAGCATCTCTTCGGGTTCGTCTATGACGGAAAGGAATATTCTATCAGGACAGTACCGGGCGATATTTACCATTTAATCACAGACCTCCGTAGCTTTTCATATCATAGATTAAATCCGGCAACGGTGAGACCCGCTATTGAAGGGCTTACTGGCCGCGACGCATGGGGTAGAAAAAAAGACGTAGGCGAACAGATAAGCGATTACGTGACGGGTTTTGCCCCTATACCAATACAGGGATTGTTTAATGCGAGAGATTATACGCTGTATCAGTCCATGCTTCAATCCATAGGTGTGACTTCATGGAATGCCCCTTCTGATGCGGAAATCGCAATCATGGATCTTCATAAAGAACAGGCAGAGCAGAGAAAGGAAATACAGAAGCAGGTTGAAAAAGCAATAGGGCCGGAAGCCACTAAGGAACTGCGGAGAATGCAGAAGATGTTTACAATCAGGGGTCAGCAATGATTCAGGATTATAAAAGTAAATCAGCCCATATTCAGGACAATGGCATCTTCTCGGAATTGCCGCGTACCCTTGCGAAGTGGTTTGGGCGTGTGACGTATAGCAGCCCTTGGATTAACGCCTTTCCTTCTTCTAAAGATACGGAGGTCGGAGAAGGCTCAGATAAGTTTGACCGCGTAGAAGGCATTGCGGAAGTGAGGGAAGAAACCGACTTGTTTATATTCCCTGATACATACTACGGGAAAGAACAAATAGAGCTTGTTAATTCCGGCAAGAGGGTATGGGGCAGCAGAAACGCTGATGAGCTTGAAATCTATCGAAGTGAGGCTAAACCGTACTTTGACGAATTAGGAATCAACCAGGGCGAGTATGAACTTGTCAAGGGTGTAAGCAAGCTCAGAAAATATATTAAAGAACATGACAACGAAAAGCTATGGATTAAGTGTGATAAGACGCGCGGCGATATGGAATCGTTTTTCGTAGAAGGTTATGAGCTTTATAAAGGACAGGTTGACGACCTTGAATATCATTTAGGGCCAAAGGCGGAGATAATGACCTTTGTTGTTGAGAAGCATTTAGAAGGCACTATTGACATAGCCATTGATACGCATGGTGTTGATGGGTTGTGGCCTTCCGTTGCGCTTCTCGGTACTGAGGAAAAGGGGGAATTCTATATTTGTGCGGTAAAAAAATGGTCACAGATTACCCCCAACCTGACCGTCATTTATGACAAGCTCAGCGACACGCTTAAAAAATATCAATGCCGGAATTTTATAAGCCTTGAATCAAGGGCAAAGGGCAAAGATATAAAGCTGGGCGATCCCTGTATGCGCGGAGGTTCGCCGCCGTTTGAATTGCAAATGAACATGATTACAAACTCTCCTGATGTATTTTGGTTCGGGGCAGAGGGTAAAATGATAGACCCTGAGTACGCCGCTAAATATGGGGTTATGCTTTGCGTACATAGCGATTGGGCTTCTAAGCATCCCTTAATGGTTCAGTATCCAAAGAAATACAGGGAGCAAATTAAATTCCGTTATGACAGCGAGTTTGACGGGCATACGTGGATAATGCCTCAAGATGCTGGCCCTCGTATTGCTGGCATCGTGGCTATGGGTGATAGCTTAGACCCGCTTTATGATGAAGTAAAAGAAATATCCGAACAGATGAAGGGCATCCAGATTGAGAGCTTCACCCGTTCAATTCCGATAGCAAAAGAAAAACTTAAAGAGTTGGCATCTTGGGGAATACGTATATGAAAAAGATTATTGCACTTATTTTTATATTTCTAATGATGACGGGTGTGGCATCCGCAACAATCAGCACGACTGTAAATAACGTCAGCTATGTTTGCGCTGGTACTACAGGCCCGTTTGCCTTCACATTCCCCGTAACGCCTGATGGCACGGCCCTTATAGTGACTGAAAAAGACCTTAGCGGAAATACCACGACACTTAATTACTCGACTGACTATACAACTGCATCCGTAAACAACAGTTATTTAAACGGCGGAACTGTGACGCTGACTGTCGCCTGTACCTCCGGCTATACCTTGAAGATTTTAAGAAGCACGCCAGAGACGCAGTTAAGCTCCTTTACCGACGGGATGCCTACCCTCTATAAGACCTTTGAACGTGCGCTTGATAAAGTGACAATGATTGTCCAAGACAATGCGGGGGGGGGATATGCTCCGTTAAATTCTCCCACATTTACTGGCACAGTCACTTTCCCGATCACGGGTTCAACTCAATGCCTTCATGTAAGCGGTGCGGGTGTTGTAAGCGGTACTGGTAGCGATTGCGGAAGTGGGGGCGGAGGTGGCGGTAATGTTTATACCCACGGCACTCCGACGGCCAATCAGTTAGGCATGTGGTATGATTCTACTCATATCGCAGGTGTAACCCTAAGTCAAGACTGTACCATAACATCGGCGGGTGTAATCACTTGCCTAAAAAGCAATAACGTAGCTTTCGGGACAGGAGCTTTTGCAACAATAGCGAATTATGCTACTTTGGCATCTCCTACGTTTACAGGAATTGTAACCGTTCCTTCCTATAGCGCGGCGACTTCGGGTCTTACTATAGGAACAACGCAGGTACAGGCTACTGGAACACAGTTAAATTATCTTGCCTTAGCTACAGGCACAACGGGAACTTCATCAACCAGTTTGGTATATAGCACATCTCCTTTGCTTACTACCCCTACCCTTACGGCGGCTACGCTTAATGGTACAACCACCTTTGGCGCATTGACTGGCACAACACAATGCCTCCATGTCAATTCAAGTGGTGTTTTGTCTGCTACGGGTGCGGATTGCGGGAGTGGAGGCGGTGGGGCAAATGCAAGTGGGTACTATGTGGTTACACAGTCCACAAGTGAACCTGCCAATGCTGTTAATCTCGGAGCATTGACAACGGGGCTTCTGAAAATGGCGGTTTCTGGCGGTATAGCTACATTATCTACCGCATCTTCATCTTCCGACTATGAGGCGTATAATGTCAACCTTGCCTCGATTGCTAATTTGGCGAACTCTAGTGGATTTTTAAAGAATGATGGGTCGGGTAATTTCTCATATAGTTCGTCGTCATCAACTCCAGGTGGGTCTGATACTCAGGCACAATATAATAATGCGGGTGTGTTAGCGGGTATGTCAGCTATGACATATGATAAAAACACAACGATAGTTTATATCTCTGGCACATTGTCTGATTCATCGGGACTTAGTTCTGGTCAATCAACTGGACTGGGTATAGTAAGGACATATACATATGGTGGAACTACTTATGATGGTTATGGTATCATATCTGATGTGACGGCGGCAGTAGCTAATTCCAATGTGGAGATAAGCGGTATTGAAAGTAATGTGTTGGTCACAAGTAATGTGAATACGGCGGGAATATACGGCGGGGAATTTCAAGTCTTTAAAAATAGTAGTGGGGGAGCCGCCCCAAATGCTGGAAACACGATAGTGTTTGATGCTATTTTGGTTAGTCAGGTTGACCCCGGAGGCACGCCGCTTTATGGTGTCGGTATCCGAGCTTACTCTGGTGATATTTCTCCCTATACCCTCAACAATGTTCGCCAATATGCGGGATTTCTTGCCGAGGGAAATAAGGGCTGGAAGTACCCATTCTTGGCTCTTGATACGGACAACTCAACTGCACTTTTCGATGTTGACCAAAATGGTGCGGGATATTTTAAGAGTAATGTTGGTATTGGTGGAACTTTACATGTTGTGAGTACGGTTCAGCTTGATTCTCTTTCCGGAATACTTGTAGGTAATGGTGCATCGGTAGTTACGACTATTACAGACAATCATACAAATTGGGATGCAGCCTATTCCCAAAGACTACAATGGGATGGTGGTTCAACAAATCTTGTTGCTGCTACAGGCAGAACTTCATTGGGTCTTAATATAGGAAGTGATGTGCAAGCGTACAACGCAAACTTAACAGGCATCAATCAGGGGTTGGCGACAAATTCCAATGTTCAGTTTAATTTTGTATATACCGGAGGTGGAATAGGTATAGGGGGTGATCCCGGTGGTTCGGCTGGTCAATTTAGACCAACAAATGTATTTACTGTCTATAGTAACGGTACAGGACAAACTGCACCATATAGTGTAACTGGTAGTACCCCTCCGGGGTTCTATGGATGGGGAAAAGTGTATTACGGGGGTAATACATATTACATACCACTGTACGGAACGATTCAATAAGAAAGGAAACCATATGAAAAAAATCATCATCACGGCATTGGTTCTGTTGTTTGCGACTACGGTATGGGCAGACGAAAAGACTGAATTGCAACTCAGAATAAGCAACTCCAAATTGATTCTACAGAATATCGAAATGCAAATGAGGTTTCTCCCACAGCAATATCAGGAGATACAAAAAGCTCTGCCTGAGTTAGAGGCAAAATTGAAAGCTATAGAAGACAAGGAAAAGGAAACTAAACCCAAGAAATAATCAGGAGGATTCACAATGAAAAAAATACTTTTAGCATTGATGCTCGTAATTCTGTTTGCAGTTCCGGCTTACGGATTAGGGTCATGCACACAGACCGTTAAGACCTCGTACACACCACAGGACAGAGTTGCAGATGCGGTAACGGCCATAGTCACGATAACCTGTATCGCTGATTCGGGGGGTTCGGCTACCTTTCCAACCGCTACGATTGCCCTTGTGCCTTCCACAACGACAAATCCACCCTACAATCTCTATGGCTACTATTTGTATCAGGTAGGAAGAACGCCGGGAAATGTAAGTTCTTCTCAGCTTACATGCTCAGTTGCCTGTCCGACAACGCTTTACACGGTCACAATTACGGACACACAGGGATATGCAATTGATCTCGGATTGCTTACCTCAAACGGCTCAGCATCGGTAGCACAGTTGACGCTGATGGAAAATACCGCAACGGGCTATCCCGTAATCAGGTCAGCCCCTACCGTGGCGATTACCGGGAATGGTGCTACTAACTACTCGGCCACGGTAACTCTCGACCTGATCTTTAAGGCTCGGTAAGGAGGCATGCCATGAAAAAGATATTTCTATTTATAACAGCTTTGCTCCTGATTGCCTCGACTGCGTTTGCGATACCGCCATTACCCCCGAGCATTTCAGGAGGTGGTACTGCCTATATCGCCGCTGGCAAGACCTTCACGGTGAACAATACGCTGACGCTTTCGGGTGCAGATGGTGCAGCACTTGTCTTGACCACCTCCTATACAAACAATGGGGGGCCGGGAACGATTACATGGCCGGGGCCGGGAGCAACGCTTACAATTCCTACTGGCGGCGGCACCTTGGCATCAGCGGCTTTTCTTGCAGCTTCAACCTCACCTACAGCAAGCACGATAGCCGAATGGGATGCCAATTCAAACCTTTCTGCCAATAGTTTAATAGAAGGCTACCTTGCAACGGCAACGAGTTCCGCGACGGTCACATTAACCGTAGCATCCAAAAGACAGCAGATTTTTACAGGTTCGGTAGCACAGACGGTAGTTTTGCCAGTAACAAGCACTTTGGTTCTCGGACAGCAGTTTCTTATTGTTAATAATTCCTCTGCTACTTTAACCTTACAGGCTTCCGATGCAACTACCGTGCAGGCTATGGCGGCTTCAACGTGGGCAATCGTGACCGTTAATTCAACCGCTTCTACCACAAATACAGCGTGGAATCTGAATTATGCTTATTTGACACCTCAGTCCACAACGGCGAATTACATAGTTCTTGCTACCGTAACGACCAACGGAACATTAACAACCACGCAGCTCGGCGGAAATTATTATATCAATAACACAGGGGCAAGCACAGCGATTACCATGACCTTGCAGCAATGCGGTACGGGTAATGCGTATAGTTATGCCGCCGAATTTGGAGTTACGGCTGCTCAATATTTACGGTTGACGGCTTATACTGGTGATGCCTTCCGCTATAATAATACAACAGGGGCAACGACAGGATATATCAGAAGTAATACGCTTGGCACTCGGTGGAAGATAACTTGCAACGGAAACGGATATTGGGATGTTCACGATCTCTTGGGGGTTTTGAATTATGACCAGTAAGAGACCTTTATTTCTCATACTCTTTTGTATCTTTACCCTATGCTATTTCGATTTACAGACAGAAATGGGAACTGGCAAGGCAAGAGCGCACAGCAATCTTGCGCTGATGTATTACAAGGTAGGAAGATATGCAGAGGCAAAAGAACAATGCCTGATTTCCATACAGAAAGACCCGAAAGCTCCTCACGCATACATTAACCTTGGCGCAGTTCTGGTTGTAGAGAAAAATTACGATGAGGCGATAAAGGTTTTTAACAAGGTTTTGGAATTAGACCCCGGCGATAGGGCGGCCTATTTCAACCTTGGCAGAATCTATTACAAGACGGGTAGGCTCGAAGAGGCGGCGCATGAATTTTGGAAGGTGGCTAAATGTGGTCATGCCGATTTGGAATCGGTAGCTTGGAATGACATAGGGGTTATCCGGGCACAACAGGGGCGGCACAGGGACGCACTCGCGGCTTTCGAGAATGCCATTAAAGTTGATAAAACAAATGCAGAAGCAATAAAAAACTATAGAGAGTTTATAAGATTTCACAAGGAGGTCTAACAATGAGCATTAAAAAATTAATCAGTTATCTAAGTATCTTTCTAATCCTGTCGCTTAGCCCGTTCGCACAGGCGGGGGGAGTATTCGGCAATATCAATTATAGCCACATAGCTTATATGATATCCACTGGTTCTTCCTACACCATACCGGAATCTGGTTGGTACAGGATTTCGGCACTTGGTGGTGGGGCGTCAGGAGGAGCGATTTTTGCCTATGGCGGAGCGGCTTCCGGTGGCGGGGGCGGTGGATTCACGGAAACGGAAATATACCTCTGGTCTGGTGATGTAATCCTCTATAGCGTTGGTACAGGTGGAGCGGCAGTAACGTCGTCTATTTCCGGTACAGGAGCAAGTGGCACCACAGGGGGAAATACTACATTGACCTGTTCTGCACGTAGTCTTTCCCTTTACGCTAATGGGGGAGGCGCGGGTTGGTTCAATATAGGTAGTGGCAAAACTGCCCCTGGTGGAACAGGCGGAACGGCATCAGGAGGAACTATAAATTCTACAGGTGGGGTAGGGGGTTCTGCTCAATACGCGGCTACTAGCGGTACTTATTATGCGTCCGGTGGAGGGGCGGCAGGTTCGCCTTTTGGCACAGGTGGACGCGGGGGAAACATAACGCAGACCAATACCGGAGCTACAGGTGGTGGCGCTGTAGGTGGATGGCAAGGCGGGGATTTAAGTTCAAATGCGGTTACTAATTCTGGTGGAGCAGGCACAGGAGGTAATGCAGTAAATAATGCCGCAATAGCCGGAGTAAACGCCCTTGGATTCGCAAGTAAAAACAGCACAGATGGTATTTGGCGGCAAGGCGGGGTTTGGGTAACGTCTGCCACAACTCAGGCTATGGGGTTTGATTCACTTGTTGATCCCTTCAGGGCTTTAACTGGTGGAGGTGCTACTGGGGCTAGTAGTACTGGTGGAGGTAGTGGTGCTGGCGGCGGAGCTGCTGCCAGTGGTTGGGGCGGTGTACTTGGGGGTTCATCGGGCAATACAGGGTCGGGAGTTGGCTGTAATAACTATCTAGGTGGAGGAGGGGGAGCAGATGCATACTCGTCTTCTGCCACTTCCGGAGCAGGGGGGCCTGGAATAATTGGTGTAGAGAGGATAAGCTGATGCTTGAAAAGCTCGGCTTGACTATCATAATCGACATATTCAAGGCGATATGGAAAGCGTGTATGCCAAGCCCACAACAGAAACAGAAGGTGGAAGATGAAAAGAAAATTGATAATCTTATTGATGCTGTCAACAGTAATGACCCTGGCTATAAGTTGCCGAAGTCTGCCGACAAAGACAAGTGGGGTTCCTGAGCTTCAATTAGAGCATGGATGGAGTCCCACAAAGCAGATGGAGCTTAACGGTCAGCAGGTAGATGTTCAATGTATGACGGTTGCCGATAAGACAAAACTACAAGAATATTTATTGATACTTGAGACACAACAAGGAAAGGAGAAATGAAATGAGTTTACAAGCAGTGGAAAAGTATTTTGAGGAAGGGATACAGGCGGTGGAGAAGTTTGTAATCCCCGTGGCGCAGGTAGCCGTGAGTTGTATTCCAGGTATGCCGCCAATCGTGGGGCAGATAGTGGGTGCTTTGCCCGCACTTATGACTTCGGCAGAGCAGATACTTCCGGCAGACGGTAGCGGGCCTCTCAAGCAAGCGGGCGTTATGGGCTTCTTACAGGCTATCTGTGTAGAACTGGACAAGACCCTTACAGGCGGGGCGCACAACACCTTTGCTGAGATTTCACCTATTGCCCTTAGCGTCATTCAGAACGGCATGGCGGTAATCAACAGCAAGAATCTTGTGGCGGATCCTAAGTTGGCTAACACAGCCGGATAAGGAGGCTCATCATGTCTGGATTTCTCAGTAACGATTACATCAATGCAACGCAGGGCAATTACTCTATCCTTATCGGGTGGATCAAGTTTGAGTTGCCTATTGTAATAGGGGTGATTTTAAAGGCTGTTGCGATACTTCACCCCGGGGTCAAAACCGATACGATAAGGGAACTGCTTACCCCTGCATCGAAAACACCTACACCGCCAACGTAAAGAGGATTCTATGAAATGGCAAACGAAACTAACGGGGCGAAATATCCGACGTGGGCATGGTTAGCCGCTACATTTCTCGGTATAATCATGCTCCTTGTGGGGGCGGGTCTGGCAAATATGACCTCGACCATAAACAGCCATGCCAGCCAGTTACAGGGGCTTGAGGAAAAGAAGGTTGACAAAGAAACCTATCGTGCCGATGTAGCCGACATAAAGACCAATATCGGTGAAATGCGAAAAGACGTTCAAGCCCTTGTATGGCACATGAATAAGGGGGCTAAGAAATGAAATACGCTGACATACCTATATTTCAAGCCTTGCAGGATAATCAGCTAATGGGCTTGTGCATCTACTGTGAAGCGGCGGGTGAGCCATACGAAGGCAGGGTAGCCGTGGGAACGGTTATTCTTGAACGTGTGGATAGGCACGATTGGGAAGGAAAGACCATACAGGAAGTTATCTTGAAGCCATGGCAATTTTCATGGACTATGCCGGAAGCGGGTCAGGCATACTATGAAAAGTGCGTAGCATTGGCTGATGATTTCGATGTTGAGATCGCCAAGAATGTGCCTTTGCAGGAGTGCTTTGATATAGCGAAGGGATTGAATAACGGAACGATACCGCGTGACCCTGACCTTCACGCCGTGAAATGTTGTCAATATTTGAATCCCTCAACGGCGTATCCTACAATGCAAAAGTGGTTAGATCATGGGCTGAAGGTAGTCAAGAAGATAGGGCATCACAGTTTTTTTGCGTGATTAGTTACATACGGTAGTTGCCATTTTACCGACAAATGTAACATAACAATTATTTTCGTTATAGCCCCTTGAATGATAGCTTGCTCCACCGCCTCCCGTAACAGTATACCCTCCGCCGCCTCCACCGCCCCCGCCTGTTGCAGTAACATACCATCCACTTGAATAGCTCGTTTTGGAATAAGCCGTCCGTTTCATCGGCATTAACATGGCCTTATCAAACTCATTCTGATCGTACCACAATAGACCCAAACTTATCAGGCACACAAGAATAATCAGAACATATCTGAATGGAAATTTTGGACGTACAGCATCAGGCCGATACATCTTTAACCTCCTTTTCAAATTCCATAAGATAATCGCTTGCTTCTGTGATTTTATAGATTTTCATGCGATACTCGAACAAATGCCAATACACTCTGTTTCTTTTTCATCATCCGTGTCATAATATGATGACAACTCCCCTCGTTCTATCCGCCCACGAAACGCCTCAAGAGTTTCATCTTTGAAGAATGAAATATCTTTACCAAGATATTCTCTCATTTCCCTCTCTACTCGTTCTCGTTCCGCATAGACTTCTGGAAGTTTCTCAAAAAGTAGTTTCCACTGTTTTTTCCCTGCACGAACACACCCCCCAGAACAGTTATTATGTAGAAATCCCAATCTGTAGAGGAGTGGTTCTTGAATGTTTGCTGCTTTTAAGAAGTCGTCAATCTGCTGTTTTGTTGTGTTCTCCTCGATGAGAGGAAAATTCAACTTAGGGTATTTTCCAGTTTTTACGGCAACAGTTTGATAAACTCCGACAATTCTGTTTGCTCTATATGGCTCATCAGCACCGATACCAAATACAAGCGTATCTCCATCTTTGTAGAACTTTTGCAGTCGTTCTGCTTTTAAGATGCGAGAGCAAAAAGGCATACGATTATTTGCCAAGGCATTGTTGTCCTGAAACAATGCCTCTGGACTTCTTCCATCCGAATCGAAAGTGATGGGGTGATTAAAGTGTTTTGAAAGGTCATCAAGGAAACGACATAGGTCTGCATGTTCCCATTTTGTATCATTGAAATACAAAATGACCTCTCCTTTTGGATACTGCTTCAATGCCCAGTCTGCGCACCAAGCCGAAGCCTTTCCGCCACTAATTGCTACTATAACACTCATGTTTTACCTCTTTAACTAATTTCTCGTTTGCATCCATAATCTTCTGCATATCCTCAACGGATATTTCTTTTTCCAAAGGCTCGAAGAAATAAACCTCCTCGTCCTCTGTCTGGAAATACTCTTTCGTTACGTTGATGACTTTCATATTTCACTCCTTAAGTATACACTATTTCTGGTTAAAAAGCAAGTGATTTTAACCGATTTCTTTTGATTTTGTTGGATTTTCATAAGCAGTTATAACCTCCCTCCATTCATATTTTTCTACATCAACTAATGGGTAGCAGTGATTCACCCCATCACTATCCTTTACCCAAATAAGAGGCCCATCGTAGCCACAACCTTCAGCACCCTCATACACGAAGAACCTCTTATCTTTCAAGAATATTTTAACGTCAACTTTCATCCTAATCCCCCCCTCCGCCTCCTCCTTTCCCAACTGGGCAAAGTTACAGTTTCAATCTTTTGTTATTAAGCCAGTATTGCATCCGTTCTATCAATTCTTGAACCTCCTCACGATTTAGGTGATGGTCTTTTCCTATCCACAACGCACTACTGCCTGGATGAAGCCAAGAGTCTTTATAATCTCCTATGGCGGATGATTCTTGAATTAACCTTTCTTCTATAGGCTCATTGGCATAGGTATCATGTGTAACAACAATAAAGCCCCTCTGTGTTTGTTTAGCCTTCATTATTTCTCCTTTCCTTCCTGTAGCTCTGTCAACTCCCTTTTTGTAGCAACGGCGAAGTGTGTTCCGCAATACCACTTTTCCCTAAACAGATATTTACCAAAAGCCCCGCAAGGATAACCCTTCCACGGCCATGATGAACGGATACCAGCACACTTTCTTTTCTTCACCAACTCCCTATCTGTCATGTCGGCTCCTTAAAAATCCTTTGTCTTTAATTTGATAATTATTCGATGCCCCTTCTTGTCAAAAAGGGTTTCTACGGTTCTGCCGACAATGCCCTCTGCCGGATGGTTTTCGCCTGTCTGTTCTGTGGCAAGCAAAGAAGAAAATCCATGTCGGACTAATTCAATTCCGTCCTCAAGGGTCATATTACCGATGAAGGGAACTGTTTTAAGTCCGAGTTTTGCGGCAACGTCACAAGTATTCTCCCAACTCAACCACCATTTATTATCAACAAGAACATCAAAGACAATGAATTGCTTTGTCTTGCTATAAGCCCCACCGCCCTTTTGGATTCCCGCACCATAACCTTCTCCATAAATCACGGCAGGGCAGTCGGGGAATATTTCTTGCAACTTTTCGGGCTTTACCATTTCATAGAGATATTTAATCAAGTCGGCGTGAAGCTGTGCCTTGTCTGTCTTGCCGCCAAAAGTCATTTTTCCGTCCTGCCAAATGATGCGGATATTTGTACCGTCAATCTTCTCCGTAAACTGCCAACTCTTGAAAATCCCATAGACAGGATTGCGAAGTCTATCAGGAAAAACCTTGAACGTCTTTTCGTCCCTTTCAAACAATGTTTCTATTTTATGATATTCCATATTCGCTCCCTCCTCCGTGGGGTTAGGCTACCACTCTATTAATAATCCAGTAACTGGTCGAGGCTTGCCCTTGCTTTCATGCCAGCACTCTCCAAGGAAAGTCGTGAGTAGCTTGCAGTCAGATTCATTCATTGTTGCCCTCCGCTATTTAGGCTGTTTCGCGTTTTCAGTGGTATCGCTTTCTGCTTGTTTAATATATCGCAATGCCGTTTCGTGACGAGTTTCGTTAGGATACTTTTTAACAACTGCGAAAATCAGCTCATTATATTTTTCCCTAAGTCTTTTTAGATGCTGTTCCTTGTTGTGCATTTCAGATACTTCGCTTAACTTATCTTTCATCACTCCTCCGTTAATCAAGTCCTACCTTGTGTCTCCATCCTTCTGTGCCGAAATAGTCCCCGCAATCGGCTTCCTTAAAAGCCTGTAGAACGGCCTGGAAGGACGTATTGACGGCTTCATTCTATAGCTCTTGTTGCAGTTCCAGGAGCTTTTCCGGTGAATACTGCTGCCCCTTCTTGTTGATAAAGTAGTGTTGACCTCGGTACTCAAAATTCAGCTTCTATTGATGGCATCACACTCCCCCTTCCGCCCTTGCTCGTCCATAATGCCTCCTGTGCTAACTATGCTTCTCTAACAGCGACTCTTGCACGTCTTCGTCGGGTGGTTCGGCTATCTTACCCAATGCAATATTGTCGGGTGTGTTCTCTGGTACGGTAAAGATAACCCTCATTCGCTTTAATCCTCGCCGTAGGTCTTCTAAAGATTTGCCCTCTGTTGCTGTCCATGATGTTGTGCCAAACATTTTCTCCGCAAGTATCACGCGGGCTTTTTTAACCTTATCCGTAGAGCCGGGCAGGTTCTTTTCATACTCGCCTTTGATTTCTTCAAGGACAATCTGTTTCTGTTCTTCAATGATTTTCCATTGTGGCTTACCCTCTTTATTGAAACGATCTTCTGAGGTGCGGGTAGTATCCACGCCGAGCTGTTCCCCGCCGATATTGAGAGCCTTAAAGTGTGGCAAGAAATTGTCAAATACGGGGTAGTCAAAAACCTCACCATTAAGCGTGTCTGTCCTGTCTTTAAGAACATACGCCCGGTGAATCCACTTGCTCCCGGCTGTGGGTTTGTGCGTCTGCTTCATTTCTTTGCTTTTGCGATCTGTCTTGCCAAGATGTTCTTTTAATTCTTCCCTGCCCTCGCTGGTGCGTTCCATTTCGATCACAAGAGAAGGTTCAAAAGCAAATTCACTTTCGACCTTCATCCGGGTAGCGGTCTTGATTAAATCCTTTGTACCATCCTCATTAAAGTCATAGTCATACTCGTATCCGGCACGCCCACAAGCGATAATGTGTATCCGTGAATTAATAAAAAGGTCTGTGTAGAGTTTCCATTCGCCCTTGATAATTGCCCAGTCTTGAAACTGCAAGCGACCTCGCCTTTGGAGCTTCTTATCATAGGCATCGCACAGATCACGCCATACGTGGGTGATGCTGTCTATAATCAAGATGGGTATGTTTTCCTTCTCACAGTCTTTAAGGGTTTCAAGCAAATCCGTGAACGACCTTGACTTCACCTGAAAGCTCTCAAACCCCTTACCCCTAAGCATCGGCAAAAGAAAGTCGCTCCCGGTTTCTGTATCGAAATAGGCTACCTTCTTATTCTTCACGGCTTCACCAATTCCGATTGCAAGAAGCGTTGCCGTATAGGTTTTACCACTTCCCGGAAACCCCAATATCCCTGCCTTAAAATATGCCATAGTACTCTCAGCTTTCTTTAATATCATTTTTAATCCTCCTCCGTGGATTCCCGTGTAAATGTTGACCCTCGAATATCCGCTTGACGATTGTCTTCGCCTTTATCGGGAATTTTAATAGATATCGCATAATCAAAAGGTCTATGACGTTGAGCCGTGTTGTTTTCATGGTTTTTTCCTTTCTTTGATAACACCAAATATTTTTAAATCTTCGTAAAGCCGTTCATATTTTTTTATGCTTGTTAGAAAAACCTTTGATGCCTCTTTTTTAACATCTTCCGGTTTTTCGTCACAAGGGATTATCTTTGCCGAACATTCGATAAAAATTACCTTATACTCATGGCCGGAATATGTAACAGACGTGTACTCTGCTTGTTTTGTATAAAAATGAAACTTCTCCGTATCAAGTGCACCAGACTTAATAAGCGATTCAATAAACCGGTGCGTGACAGCCCCATGCTACGAGAACCATAATAATAAGTAGGATAACTCGCTTCATCACTTCCCCCTTTCAAATTTACTCATGTCTGGCAACCTAACCTTTCTTGTAATGCGGTGGCTCTCAATGTCCTTCTGCTTGGCTTTGGTGCTAAACGATTTCCAAAGTGGGCATGATTCCTCTTTACCCTCGAAACAGCATAGACCTTGATCATCTTCCCTATACGTGCATTGTACGTATTCGCATGGGGTCATGGCTTCTTCCTCCACGGTAAATCTCTGATGATTGCGGCGTACTTCTTGCGGGTCTTTTCGGTATTGGCAATGTCCCATTTATAAAATGGGCTATCATCTTGCAGACAATCATCGCCATAGTCATAACACTTTGTCCAATTCACCGGACACATATCGTGGCAATTACGCCCACTTCTATTTACTAACGCACAAGCAAAACAGTTATTATTGTTCTCATAAACCTTATTGTAAGAAACCCAACCCGGCCAAGCTTCTTTATCAGAATCCCCCGTTTTCGCCAACCATCCCCACAGTTCCTTGTGCAACTTCTCCGCTTGTTTAAAGGTTAATTTCTTCATATTTGCCTCCTCACCTTGACTGGCACGTTGCCCTGAAAGTAGAAACTTCCACGTTTAACTACGTCCTTCATTAAGTAGCTCTTGTCACGCTCACGCTGTATCGAGATTACGCCGATTACCCAAAACTCAAACAGCATCAGGAACAGCACCAGCACAAGAAACGCTATCGCACTCTTTAGGTGGTCTTTCATGGCTACTCCTCCTCGTCTTCTGCTTCAATTAATTCGCCGCCACAAAACGGGCAATAGTTCATGCTATTTTCTTTGGGCGTTCCATCAGTCAAAATAAATGACTCGCCGCAAGAGGCATCCCAGTAAGTGTCTGGACAAAGACTTTCACTTCTTTTCCACGTGCATTTTTCTAATGGCATATCTTCCCCCTCCTCCTCATCCGCACACGCCGCATCGTTAGGCGGCCTTCGCCTTGTCAGGTCAAGCTTGCAATTACCCGTCCATGAGTGTTGATATGGACAGCGTAAAGAACCGCACATTGATCCTCCTGTAGGGCGAGTGCCGGTAACTTCTATCGGCGTGTATTAAGGCGTCTGCTGTGGGTGCACTCTCTGACGTGGGTTCCTGCACAGCCTCTTTCCACCGTTTATTTCCTAACACCCGCCCCATGCTAAAGTGAATACTAAAAATAAACAGACTATTAAGGGTAAATACATTTTGCCTCTGGTTCCCAACCTGCCTACAGGACGATTCAGGGTTTTTAGATCGTCAGCCTTATTCGATTCAACGGTGGCTAAGTTCGGTGGCTTTTGCCTCCGCTTGCCTATGAACATGAACGGCGGCTTTCGGCTTTTGAAGGGATTATAAAACAGGTTGAAAACAAATGTCAAGGTTTATTTTTCAGAAATGTAAATATATTTTCCCCTTGACTTCTTTCACAAATGTATGCAACAATGTTGCCATGAGAGAAAAATACCTTAAAAAACTGAAGGCAGATGTTAGGCGAAAAAGCATATATAACATGGCTTATATCCTTGATATTACTTATATTACATTGTGGCGAATTGTCAATGACAAATCACCTGGTAGCGTCAAGGTATGGGACAAAATCTATAGGCATTATGGATTATGACCAACAAAGACCGTCAAGAGAAGTACAGGCAACGCAACGATCCGAGGCTACCGGGAGTAATGGTTGAATGTCGGTGTCCCACCTGTAAGAAGATGCACCTTGTTGAATACGGACTGCCACAGAAAATCACGCCGAGTATCTACTGCAAAGACCACGAACATAACAGGAGCAGGTTTGACCCCCAGTATGACACGGGGCTGAATAAGCGGGATTTTGAGGACTGGACATGAACTTTTATAAGACAGTAACCATTAGGGGTAATCCTATTGCTAAGAAACGGCCTCGCTTTGTGCGTAGGGGTAAGTTTGTAGGCACGTATAATTGTCAGGAAACGGAAGAAGGTAAATTCAAGTGGGAACTCTTGTCTCAGATAGGAGAGATGAAACCTCTTGAAGTTCCGATCCGGCTTACGTGCCGCTTTTTTATGCCCATACCCGCAAGCATTTCAAATAAGAAACGTGCCTTATATGAAGGCTGTGCTGTTGCCCACACAAAGAAGCCCGACCTTGATAACCTGATTAAGTTTGTTAAAGACTGTGGAAACGGCGTTCTCTGGAAGGACGATTCACAGATAATTTCTATAACCGCATCAAAGGCATATCATCCAAGTCCGGCAACAGAGATACGGATAGACTGGTGATATGAAGCGCAAGGAGTTTCTCGATAGGCTGAAGAGGGAGAAGGGGGAAGAATTAAGTTCCCGTGAACGATGGCGACAGAATCAGATCAGGCAAGGGCTGTGTACGGATTGCACACAGCAGGCGGAGTATGGGCGGTTAAGATGCCCCTACCACATGGATTATCAGCGTAGGGCTACGGCAAGCAGAATTAAGGCGTACACGGAGAAACTACGAAAAGAGAGAAGGTGTACCAGATGTGCGACACCGTTGATAGAGGAGGAGCGGATCAGTTGCTCGATGTGCAAACCTTCAATGCGACCAAATAAAATTATGGGGGATTACAATGCAAATAATAAACGTAAACGCACCGCCTGATTGTAATTACTATCTTTGGGGCGATTCACATGAAGGCAATGTTGCACAAGCTGACGGCGAAGTGGACAAACTTATTCTCACAATCCAAAACGACCCCATTGGCAGAACAAGCACTATGGGCGATTTGCTTGAAGCCTTCTGGCTTGACGATCCCCGCTACGACATAGAAACAACCAAAGACCCGCCATTAAAACAAAAAAATCAAATGAAGGACAAGCTCTCCTGCATACAGTCAAAGATAGATACAATGCTGATGGGCAATCATTGCAGAAAGCTATTAAACAAAGTCGGCAACATTATGGAGGACTTGTGTAATGACCTTAAAATCCAATACGGCACATATACGGCCAAAATTGAATTTTCAGACGGGTACAAATTCTATATTACTCACGGTAGTCGCCCCATCAACAGCATCTCTCCTGACCCTATCCGCCGTCAGGCCTATATGGAATTTATCCTTAAAAGACACCTTGAAGATAAAGCGGGCGACTGTGTTGTTATGGCAAAAGGACACGCACATAAGCTTCTCGTATCCTCTCCATTACCACAGCTTTACCTTACTACAAAAAAAGGCAAGATAAGGAAAAACTACACAAAGCCGGGAAGTGGCAAAGACCCCTTCATACCACCCGAAAACAGATACTATTGTTGCACAGGGAGCTTCCTGAGAAGCCAGATGGTGGGAGTTTCAACCTATTCGGAAATGGCGGAGTATGCACCAATTGAAATTGGCTATATCTTAATCGAAATCAGGGACAAGAAAGTGGCAAACGTAAAGAAGGTGGTTGTTTAATTCCCCTAAATGGTTTGACAGACCATCTGAGAGAAATAGAATATTACCGAACGGGTATAATTTACAACAATCCTTGTATTTTTTACAACATTATTACCGATGGGGAATGACAATGGACTGGCTCTTGGTGTTCACGAGGGGTTGACATGTGGCTATCTACAATAACAAAGGGCGCGTACATGCTCTGTCAAACGTGTGGTCAATGGTTCTGGCCTGACGAAATAGGAGAACTTGAATGTATAATCTGTTGGGAAGGCAGAATAGCGAAAGTATAAGACCAGAAGATAGCGATTGTCCACGGCTCGATGTGGACGGATACGATACGGACGACAGAATAAACGAAGACAGGGATGATGCACATGACATTTCGGGGGATGCATAACTAACACTTAGGAGGGGTGATGAAATGTCGGTAAATGTATTTATCGGAAACATAGGGAGCGGTAAGTCCATTTTAGCAAAGAAAATGGCATTTTGGGGTAATGTTGTTTTTAATATGGATGCTTTTCAACAGATGATTGCGGGTGGGGAATACGGGGCTTATGACCCCGCGAAAAAAGAGATTTATCAAGAAGCCGAAAACCTCACCATTCGCAAGGCTCTTGAAGCGGGTCTTTCTGTCGTCATAGACCGTACGAACATGGACAGAAAAAGAAGGAAGCGATTTATTGATATTGGCAAAGAATATGGGGCAAAAATTGCCGCTTATGATTGGGGTTCCGGCACAGAAAAAAACCTGATAAACAGGCTCAAAAATCCACGTGGCATACCCGACGAACAATGGCAAAGCGTGTGGGCAATGATGAAACAATCTTATGAACCGCCAACAACAGAGGAGGGTTTTACAGAAATCATTGAACCGCCCACAAAGTTTAGGTTTCACGCTTTTGATTTTGACGGGACTATTGTTGAAAACAAATTCCCCGAAATCGGAGAAATCCTCTCTGGCAAAGCCGACGAATTAAACCGCCTCTATGAAGACTTGTCAAATATCATTATTGTCTGGACTTGCAGGGGCGAAGACTACACAAATCAAATGCGGCAATTTCTAATTAAAAACAGATTGCCCTTTGATTTCATCAACGAGAATCCGCTTTTCGATACAGGCTCACGCAAGATATTTGCCCACAAATACTATGATGACAGGAACGCCCCATGACCCTTCCATCTAACGACAAGCAGGTGCCGAGCTTCGGGAAAAGGAGGAAATAATGGGAGAATGTGGTTGCGGAGAAATGATACCGCACAAGGTATTTAAGATTGGTAATAGGATTTTGGCAGTTGAAATCTATCGAGGCTGTCAAGATTGTTGCACAGGTATAACCGTTACTCTTAACTTGTTCACTAAGAAAGAGTGGAAAACGTGGGACATAGAACCCGATGCCGAGTTTAAGGTAGACGAACACGGATATGCCCAAATTGCTTTTCCAATTATCGAACAAGAAGACCTCGTTGCAGTTGCAAAAAGCGAAGAATATCAAAACATCTTTGATGGGGAAAATGGATACGAGAACCTTGAAGATTTTTTCCATGATGAAGGACTAAGAATATTACAGGAGGCGGTGGAACACTGTCAATTAAGGCAAAAAGGATACACGCCATAATCCCATCGAATGACCCGACTTGCTGTAGCAACATTGAGCCGAGCTTCGACATATCGCACCTCTCCATACAAGAGAAGGCTATCGTGTGTGACCGTATTTTGCAATATCTCTGGACTGAAAACGATGTGAGAAAATGGTTTCCGAAACGGGGGGAGAATGAAAGTATATTTAGCGGCTCGATATAGTAGGCGTGAGGAACTTTGCGTTTATCGTAAAATACTTCAATCTTTGGGTTATACCGTACAGGCTCGGTGGTTAGATGGTAAACATCAGATCACAAGCGAGGGCGTGCCGATAGGTGATAACGGCGAAGCACTTATTGAAGCTGAACACAGTATCGGAAACAACGAACTTCGCGCCAAATTTGCCCAGGACGATTGGGAAGACGTAACGGGTGCGGATATTGTCATAAACTTTACAGAGCCGCCACGATCAAACCATAGTCGCGGAGGTAGGCACGTTGAATACGGCATAGCCCTTGCCCTGCAAAAGCGTACCTTCGTCGTCGGCTACCGTGAAAACCTTTTTCATTGGCTACCCACTGTTGATTTTTACAAAACCTTCAGCGAGGTGCTTGAGCGTCTTACGAGGATGACGGAGTAATGCAAAATAATCTGTTGACAGGGCGAATGAAAGTGGTAGGATGAGGTATCAGGTGGGAGGCACGCCCGTGATAGAATCTGTAAAATTTGATAAAAAGCCAATATTTAAACGCCTTGTGAGGTTTTGCCTGTCTATCAGGAAACGTGCCACTCACAGGGCGTTTTTTATTGGCGAAGGATAGGCATGAAGTATGCGGACAAACTCAAGGATCTAAAATGGCAAAAACGTAGACTTGAAATTTTTAACCGTGATAATTGGACTTGTAGGCTGTGTAAGGAGCCAGGCAAATCAGCGGATGCTGGAAAACATTTTAGAAGATAATTATGACCCCGAATTATCAAGACATTTAGATTTAGTGCTGTGCCTGTTGGGTGTGTAGCTATGGCAAAGAATAAGCTTCTTGAAGCGGCATTGACGTATGAAGAAATGGGTTTTTCTGTTATTCCCATAATCCCCGGTCAAAAGAAACCGATGGTCAAATGGGAATCATTCCAAAAGCAACGGGCAACAAGACCACAAATTATTTCCTGGTGGTCTGCAACACCAGATGCAAACATTGGAATTGTTACGGGCGAAATATCGGATCTGTTTGTAGTAGATATAGACACAGAGGAAGGACAACAAAACCTTCTACAATACGGATTTGATAATGCCAGCACACCGATCGTTAAAACTCCCCGGGGCGGCCAGCATCTATATTTCAAATATCCAAAGGGCAGAAACATAACCATCGGAGCCGGAAAAATTAAGGGTACAGATTTCCGGGGCAATGGTGGTTATGTCCTCGCCCCCCCATCAAAGAACGGTGAGGGCAAACCGTATCAATGGATCGTAGATTTGAGCCATGAACGGAGCCTCGCCATGCCAGAGGCTTATCTTAAAATAATAAGTACATTATATATAGGCAATGTAGACAAGACAAAAGACGATAGTCTACAAGTGTCTACAGAGTCTACAAATGTCTACAATGAAAATATATGGGAAGTGGGCAAAAGGGACGATAGTTTATTTAGATTAGCCTATACTTTAGCATTAGGTAAATGCACAAAAGAATATGCCTTTCAAGTGCTTATCTCTATAACTGAATCATGGGGAGAGCATGATGAGAAGTGGATCCAAGACAAAATCGAGAGCGCATGGAAGAGGGCAAAATCTAAAGAACGGAACCTAATGCAGGACATCAGGGATGACATTGTGTCTACAAGCGGCGTGTTTTTGTCTACAGAACAGGCAAAACGTCTACAACTGTCTACAAGGGAAGAGCTAAAGAACCAATCTATCTGTTTGAAGCGTGCTGTTACGGAGGGATTAATAGTAAAGTATGGCAGTAAAAGTGGTCAATGGCGAACAGTAGATCAAGACGAAGAACCGATTGACTGGGAGAACGCAGACACAACGCCGTTAGATATAAAATTTCCGCTAAATGTGCATGAATATGTGAAGATTCACAAGGGCAATGTAATTGTAGTAGCTGGGGAATCTAATGCAGGGAAGACGGCTTATTGTATGAACTTTGCATTAAAAAATAAAGACCTAATGCCCGTAAATTATATGAGTTCTGAAATGAAGGAGGGGTCTGAGCTTAAAATTAGAATGGATGAATTTCATGTCGGTGATAGTGCATGGCGGGCAATTAAATTTACCTTTAGAACCGATAATTACCCCGATAAGATTAATCCTGATGGTATAAACATAATTGATTATTTAGACGAGGGGAGCGATGCAGAAGCATACAAGATGCCTATGAGAATCCGCTTAATAGCCGATAAGTTGCAAAGTGGGATTGTTGTCATTGCTATACAGAAGGATCCAAATAAACAGTTTGGTTTTGGTGGGGCCGGAACCATGAATAGGTCAAGAGTATATTTGACTATTCAAAGAAAGGGAATATTAACTATAGAAAAGGCAAAGATATGGAGGGATAAAAATGATAACCCAGATAGGAAGTTTATCCAATTCAAGCTTGCCGCCGGATGCAGGTTTACGCCCGTTGGTCAATGGAAAAAACAAGGCGAAACCCTTGAAGATGAAACAACATTGGAGAGGTAAGTTTGTTTTTAACCTTGAATCTTATGTTCTTTACCGCTATGCTTATACTAAAAGACAGGCATGGTTGCTTATGTGTAAAGAGATTGCCCGCAAACAAGACGTAATTCCGTCATTGGTTATGAATTACTTTGACGGATCCAAAGATAATTATACAATAGAGATAGAAACTGAATGGAGGGAAGGTGAATGAACCAGGTTAAGTTAATTGGACGGTTAGGCGCGGATCCAGATGTTAAGTATTTACCTGATGGCAAGATGGTTGTAAATGTAAACCTTGCAACTTCAAATGATTATAAGAAAAATGAGGAATGGGTTAAGCGTCCGGCTTCCTGGCATCGGCTTGTAGCTTTTGGAGATGTTGCCGCGGAGTTGGCGAAATATGCAAAAGGTAATAAACTTGAAGTAGAGGGCAAGATTACATATCGTCAATGGGACGATAAAGACGGCAACAAGCGAACCTCAACAGAGATACAGGTTTGGAAGATCGGGGGAGAACCGCCGGAAGAAAAACCAAGTGCATCAGAGGTTGTTGACGATGACGTTCCGTTTTGAGGAGATCAAATGAGCGAATACATCGTAGTAGACCAGTACACGGCACTTCGGTAGAAGATATGCAGAAAATAACAGATGCCAGCGAAAAAATCATCAAGGAGTTGAAAAATGGAACAGCCCCGGACAAATTACCCAAATGAACTTTGTTATAACTGTGGCCATGTAAGAATAGCTCACGAAGGGGGCAGGGGATTATGTTTTCGTACCCGCTGTTATTGTGAAAGATTTAAAAAGACTGGAGAGCGCGGAATGGACATATTTATCCCATTAACAATATCGCTTAAAGAATTTTGGAAAAATAGGCATCAAGGGAGACAAAATGAATAGTGCAGACGTAGACAGAAGGTTTGCCAACGCTGAAACCGCAGAATTTATTGATGATGTATTAGAATTTTTTCAAGAGAATGGTTGTGAACGTGCGGAAGAGTTTGAAGAATGGCGAAAAGAAAAGGAGGGGAAGAGGACAAAGTGAAGACAATTACGCACACGATAGAAGAATTATTTTACTATGAAGGTGATGAACTTTTTGCCCAAGATCCTTATGTAAACGGTATGCGACCAGCCTATTACCATGAAAAAGCATTATGGAAAGAGACAGAGGGGCTACGTAATAAAATTGAAACCAGCAAATCGCTAATAGTTTCATATATCGAGAAGTGCAACGGCCTGCGGGCTGATTATAAATCTCTATTGGAAGCCTATAACTCTCAGCTTCCTGGTACCGATGCAAAAGACACCATCAATAGGCTTACGGTACGGTGGGGCAACGCGGAAGCAGAGATTGGTGAGCTTCAAGACAAAATCATAGCAGCATTATCACCTAAGAATACCTATGGATGGGGCAATTAACGATTATATCGCTAAGGGTGGTAGAATCCGCAAGATGCCTACTATTCACAAATCATCAGACCGCGCCAAAGTAAGAAAAAGATATGCACTCGACCCATGTCCGATATGCAAGGATTATCAGACCTGCAAAGACCCCTGCCCCAAAGTAGAGAGGTTTCTTAACCACGACGATGGCCTTGAATCATGGAAAAAGGTAACAACGATTGCCCACCTTAATGGCAAACACGCCAAGGAAATGCCCCAAGGGGTGTCAACTTGCGAAGCCATATTAATAAATTATTTTATAGACCGCATGACACCACGGGAAATAGCAAATAACTATCACAAATCAAGGCAGTACATCCACCGCATCATAAAACACTATTCTAAAATAATCATCGAAAACATCAAAAAATCGGTTTAAAATCTTCCTGTAAGTAAAAAGTACCTTAAGTTCTTTCCGTAGTGGGTTGCGAATGCAATCCCACGAGCATAGAACCGGAAGGACAACAAAACAACCACCAGGACGATCAAACATGGTTCAAAACCTACTGATCCCTGGCAAGCCGCAAGCAACGCGGCTAACAAACAACGGAGCACAAAACATGCTCTTCAAGATAGGTATCTCACTCTTTATAATCATGCTGATTCTCAGCTTAACCTTCTGCCTGATGGAGTACGCGAAACAATGACGGCGCAAGAGAAGAAGCCCGGTCTTAAACGCGGAAGACCCACAGACTACAAACCTGAACTCTGTGATGATATCCTTGAATTCTTCGGCGCTACAGAAGAATGTTACAGGGAAAGTGAAGTCACGGTAGGCGGCAAGAACTGGGAACGAACAGAGACAAAACTTCTACCCACAAAACTACCCACACTTGAGGGTTGGGCCTGTAAACACGGAATACATCCCGGAACCGTATGGGATTGGACACAGCGACATCCAGATTTTGCCAATGCCGTTACGCGAGTGAAGGCCTGGCAGAAACAGTTGTTGATTCAGGGCGGAATCATGGGTGTCTATGATAGTAAGTTTGCTCAGTTTGTGGCGATTAACGTCACAGACATGAGAAACACACTTACGGTAGATAACAACCTTCAGCTTACCCTACGACGCGATCCCAAAGAACTAGAGATGATGGCAGAGATGGCCCGCGAAATCGGCGCTAGAATAGCCTCTGGTCAGTTACCCCAGCCACCCCAAAGTGGAGGGAAAGACCAACAGGGCGAGACAATAGATGCCGAAATGGTAGGTAATAGTGGATAATAAGTATCCAGACGATACACCTTATTTATCATCCACAATAATATCAATAGCTTATGGGCAAGCCAAACTGTGTATAAGAAGTATTATGTAAACTCTAAAAAGCTGGTGGAGTTGAAGGATTGAAACGAGGATCAAAGTGGAGAATGGGCGACGATGGAGCTTCCCTGAAAATCGGTTCCAAAGCATGCTTTTTGGACGACCCCCCACCCCCCTTTTTGAGAGGGTGGCTCGGAATTTCACGGACTCCGTTTTCATGTATAACCCCTATGGCCTTTAGTTTTTAGGAACGCATTATGAATCCAGACCGTGATTACTCACAAGACCCCGGCATAGAGTTGTGTTTCTACGTGTGGCTGTTCATTGTGCTTTTGCTTTGCTGGTTTTACATAGGGGCTTATGGCTTTTGATCCTTCCAGAACTGGCATGAGGGAACTCGCACAGATTGACCCGTGGTGCTGGGCGTATTGGAACAAGTTAAGGCTTTCCGCTGGTGAATTCAGGGTTGAGGGACACGAATATCAGGTTGGTCTGATGCAGAGCCGGGCGAGGAAGCGTGTGTATAAGAAGGCCGCACAGATGACGTTTTCCGAGTCTGAGATTTTGCGGACGTTACATGGAATGATTCACGGGTTTTTGCCGAAGGGTTGCCTGTATTTATTTCCTACGGATGATGATGTAGGCGAGTTTTCAAAGGCGCGGTTTACGCCGCTGATCGAGTACAACCCGGATTCCATAGGGAGGTATGTCACTTCAACGGATGCGACGAACATTAAGCGAATAGGACGGGCATTTCTGTATCTGCATGGTGCGAGGTTGACGCAGAAGATACAGGGCGAGAAGAAGGATTCTTCCAAATTACGTACACGGTCTGTGGACAAGGTTGTCTTTGACGAGAGGGATCTAATGGAGGATGGCGCTATTGCGATGGCACTTGAACGGTTTTCGCATTCAGAGGTTCAGGAGCAGGTTGAAATATCCACTCCCACCACTCCGGGCTGGGGCGTTGATGAATCATATGAGAATTCAGATCAGCGTGTATGGATGCTGAAATGTGAAGCGTGCGGGGCGGATACTTGCCTTGAAATTGAGTTTCCCGACTGTTTAAAAACATTAGCAGACGGCACGGTTTACCGGGCGTGCATTAAATGCGGCAAGGAAATATTTTCAAAAAGCGGGCGATGGATCGCACAGTATCCGGGGCGCGAGGTTGAAGGCTACTGGATATCACAACTCAACAGCAAGTACGTTTCCCCGAAGACAATTTTAGACATGTTCCGCAATCCTCCAAACGGGGATTTGCAGGAATTTTACAACTCAAAGATGGGGATGGCCTATGTTGCGGCAGAGAACAAACTGACCATGAACGATGTCTATTCGTGCTGTAATAAAGAGGCCATGCTTATTAACCACCAGGGGCCTTGTGGGATGGGTGTTGATGTCGGGTCTATGCTTAATGTTTTGGTCGGTTTCAAACCGAAAGAAAAGCAGTTACAGGTTTGTTATATGGCGCGGGTGTCCTCGTTCAATGACGTGCATGATATTGGCAAGAGATTTAACGTGAAGTCATGCGTGATTGATGCCGAGCCGGAACTGAGGAAGGCGCGGGAGTTTGCCGAGTCTCAATCCTATCCATGTTGGGTGTGTGATTACGATGATAATTTAACGGGCATCCAGTGGCACGAAGACAAGCGATTAGTCAAGGTCAATAGGACATGGGTATGTGACGCGACACATAATCTCGTATCAGAACCCGGTCTTTTGATTCTGCCCCGGAAAAGCGAGGAAATGACCGTATTCGCCAAACAGGTGAGCGCGGCAGTAAAGAAGTTGGTGGAAACGCCCGACGGTTCACGACGCTATGTTTATCTGAAGGCGGTTGACCATTATCGGCATACTTTAAATTATTTATGGCTGGCAGCAAAACAGATTGGACTTGCGGAACCCGATTCCCCGGAGAAAAGGATCATGAAGATGATAAGGGACAGGGAAATGGGTAGAGCAAACTACGAACCCCTCAGTCATGGATTGGCGGTGAATTGATGGCAGATTGGGGAATAGGTGAATATGCAGCAGTAACCGCAGCGGCAGCTACCGTAACTGGCACTACTTATACTCTTATGAGCGCCCCCAAAATGCCCACCCTTCCGGCGCAGCCTTCATCGGCGGATACGGAAGCGGCGGCCTACGCTCAGGCCATAGAATCGAGGAAAAGGCAGGGAGCGGCATCGACGATACTCACAAGTCCGTTGGGCGTGGGCGGAACCCCGCAGACGCAACGGGCTACATTAGGGACATAAGATATGGCCGAAAAAGAAAGAACCGACGACCAAAAAGCGCAAGACTGTCAGAAATATCAAAAATATTTAGCCTCTGTTCGGCTGCCGTTCGAGCCGATGATTGACAATATTATTACGTATGTAAATCATTCACGCCGGAAGATAGTCGATAAGGAATCTAAGAAGGGGCAGAAGACGGGCATTGAGGTCTATGACGGTTCTTCAATGCTGGCAAAAAACCTTCTTGTTGACGGCATGGTGGGTTATCTCTGCGGAAGAAATATTGATTGGTTTGGCTATGAACTTCCGGGCAAGTTTAACTTTCCGCGCACTTCGGGCATGCGTCACTGGTCGGGCAAGCGCATGGATGAAATGCCGCAGGTGCGAGTATTCCTACAGGACTGCATGGATGTTTCATACGCCGCTTTCAACAGGTCTAATTTTTACGATGTCATTCCCGAATTCATAGGCGACGGCGCAACGTGCGGGACAGCCAATTTACTTGCAGAAGAAGAAGTAGCGTCTGGCCGCATTACCTTTACCGTTCCCCATTTCAGAGAAAACTTTATTGCAGAAAACCAGTGGGGCAGGGTCGATACCAATTACCGCCTTTATAAACTTACGCTCCGGCAACTCAAGGACAAGTTCGGCATGGAGACGATGAAGAAGGTTGACCCCGGATTTTCTAAAGCATACGACGACAACATGCACGCGGAAAAAGAAATCCTGCATGCAATCTATCCCCGCAGCGATTATGACCACGGCAAGATAAATGGGAAGAACAAACCCATAGCATCCATGTGGGTTTATCTGTCTCCGTTAAAACTCATTGAAGAAACGGGTTATAACTGGCTGCCTACCATAACGTGGAGATGGAGAAAAAACAATGACGAATGGTACGGGAGGTCTCCGGCATGGGACGCTTACATAGACATAATGCTGTCAAACCAGCAGGGCAGGACAAACCTTATAGCAAGTCACAAGATGGCCGAGCCCCCGATGGTAGCCTTTGCAGACATGCGCGGGAATGTGAACGTGGGGCCGCGAGGATGGACGTTCATGGACAAGACCACGAACCCGAATTTAGGCGAGGTCATGCCCCGTCAGTTGATGACCATAGCAAGCCTTCCGTTTTCCGTAGAGGCTCAGGGTAAGACGGAGAAAACCATTAGGGAGCATTTTCACGTCGATTTCTTTTTGATGCTCTATCAGGCGGCTATGAACAAGACAGAGCTTACCGCAACCCAGGTTATTGAGATGATGGGAGAGAAGGCGGCTGTCCTAGGAACTCGCGTCGGCATGCTTCAATCAGAAGCCTTTGATCCTATACACGACAGGGTATTTGAAATTGAAATGAACGCGGGACGCATGCCACAGCCTCCACAAATCCTCATGGACATCGGCGGAGTTATCGGAGTGCAGTATCTTGGCCCGCTTGCACAGGCGCAGACAAGGCTTACAAAATCCCGTTCAATACAGGCAGGCTTGACATTAATCAGCCAGGTAGCAGACCGCAAGCCGGAAGCGCTTGACCTTATTGATTGGGATGGTTCGATAAAAGAAATACTCGATTCAACAGGATTCCCCGCAAAGCTGATCCGTAATGACGACATGGTTAATAAGATACGTCAAATGAGATTACAGGCCCAGGAGAAACAGAGACAGATTGAGAACCTGCCAAAGATTGCAAAGGCAGCGGCGGCAGCAGGGAAGGCCACACAGGAAGGCAGCCCACTTGCGGCACTAATGGGCGGCGGAACAGGCGAGGAAATGAATGCCTGAAGATTTTGATTTAGTACAACAGGAAACAGAAGCGGAGAAATATGAGCGGGAGATCAAAGACAAGTATCGCGCCTTATTTGGTTCTGGCATTGGCGTTGAGGTGCTTGCGGATATTCTTGCCCTTTGTCATTTCGGTTCTACACTTGATCCAGACAATAAGGTTCAGGTTGCGGAATATAATGTCGGCGTGTCGCTTCTCGCAAGGTGCGGGATTCTTGCGCCGGATAACTTTGAAAGCGTGATTCACGCTTGGTTGGGTTTACGCAGAAAACGTAAATGACCAAAAGGAGGATGTGATGGGAGCAATTAATTTTTGGAGGAAAAAGACAGATTTAGTTTGGTCAGGATCAGCGGGCCAGTTAATCAAGGGTGTGTTCAATGCCACGACTGCCGGATATGGTTTAAAGCTAACCACGGCCCGCACATGGATTGAGAGGGGCAATGCAGACGATGGCGGAGCGGTTATAAGCGGCTCAGGTGCGGCTTATCTGTTCGGCTCGCGAAGATTACTTTTAACTGCCGCACAGACAGGCAACAACTCATGGTATGGCGGCTGTGACCGGGTATCTGTCAATTCGGATTGTAGTGCGGTTACGGGTCATGTAGCAGGACATTGGGGGTATCTTGAAATGAAGGCATCCTCAAAAGTGAATGTTGCCGGGGCCGTTAGGGGTCAAATTGATTGTCCAAGTACGGCGGTAGTCGGCACTTTGGCAGGTGCTTTTATGGCTGCATCAAACGACCTGTCAGGAACGCACACCGGGCCGATTTGCGCTATGGCTGTGACTACGCCCGTGGCCGGTTCATGGGATGGACTTGTTGGTATTCAGTCAACGGAATGTGTTGTTACCTCATTTACAGGAAATACAACATTTGCGGCAAACAGCAAGGGGAGTTTCACGCAGGTAGGCCAGATTAAAATATATGTGGGCGGTAGCCTCTATTATATCCCCTACGGGACAGTAGCATAGAAAGGAAGGTTTTTGAATGGTTCTCGACAGCGAAGACCAGCGCGGATTGATTCTTAATGCTCTTATGTCTCAACCGATTCAGGGAGACTATCAGGGCATTGTAGAAATGTTACCAAAGTTCACAGCGGTAGTTGAAGCGGTGAAGACCGCTACAATAGAGGAGAAGAAAGATGGCTAAGGGAAGCGGCGGTAAATCCAAAGACCCCTCGATGTTGGAAGAAGATTATTTCATCCAGAAGAACATCAAGCAGAATAAAAAGTTTTTACCGCCAAAACCAAAGAAGAAACCCGCCATGAACTATAGCGGGAAATTAGGGATAGTTTATAAAACTGTTCCAAACAGCAACGCGCATTAAAAGAAAGGAAGTGTTTTAATGGCAGGCGAGATACTTGCACAGCTACCGGAAGACCTGAGATCGAATGAGGCTTTTACCGGAATGAATACGGCGGGAGACCTTGCAAAAGGCTATCTCGACGTGAAGGGGAAAGTTTCGGAGTTCGAGGGGAAGGTAAAGGACTATGAGGGGAAGGTAATACCTGACCTGAATAAGCGCCTTGAGAATTCAATCCCGAAGTTGTCAGAAAACGCCACGGACGCAGACAAAGCGGCTTATTACAAAGCTATCGGAAGGCCGGACAAGGCAGAAGATTATGAGCTTCTTGGCCCGGACGGGAAACCGATGGACTCGAAAATTTCACAGTGGGCAAGAAACCTGTTTTTTGAAAATGGCATCTCAAAAGAAGTTGGAAAGAAGATCGGGGATGCGTGGAATGCCTACTTGGGAAATGTTGTAAAGGCCGAGGTTGAGCTGCGTGAGAAGGAAAAAGGCGAAGCGGAAACGAAACTCAAGGCGGAATTAGGAGACAAATACGATGCAAGCGTCGAACTCGTCAAGAGGGTTTGGAAAAAATTCTCTAATGATGAATTCGATAAGTTCGTAAATGAAACCAAAATTGGAAACCATCCAAGCCTTATCCGCTTCATGATTAACGTAGCAAAACTTACGGGAGAGGATAAGAGTCCTCCGGGGTCTCCAAGACCGGGAGCGGG